>Ga0081527_100005_pt1 | contig 273851 bp, 234 predicted proteins | sample HotLakmasection5_FD_70992 | JGI IMG/M metagenome (GOLD analysis project Ga0081527, IMG submission 70992) | Hypersaline microbial mat communities from Hot Lake, Washington, USA - Section #5 (SPADES assembly) (version 2) | ecosystem: Environmental > Aquatic > Non-marine Saline and Alkaline >...
TTCACTCGGCGCTGGGCTATCTCACCCCGGCTGAATATGAGCAACATTGGTTGGCTCGCCAACCACAACCACTGTTAGAATAAGCACAGGCACTTTTGTGTCCAGCTTTTGGGGGGCACTACATCTGTCCAATCATTTACAACACCTTGCTAAAGCTGAATCCACTTATCGGCGTCGGCATCCACCACAAAACTTGATTATTGGTGGTAGTTGAATGATGTAGATGCACGGAAGAACTCGCCCTGCAACATGGTGGTTCATTGCGCGTATATGTGTATGTAATGTCATTCAATTCAGGACGAAAAGGATCTGGCTATATGGAAACAAGCAAACGGTTAAAGCGTTCAACGTCGGATGCACAGATAGCTGGTGTATGCTCAGGGTTAGCTAACTACTTCAACGTAGACCCTACCCTCGTTCGACTTCTGTTTATAGTACTCGCGTTGGCCGGAGGTCCTGGCATACTGCTCTACGTCATCCTGTGGGTTGTTATGCCACCCGGTTGATCCGATCGTCTCTCTAGCAGGACCAAAAGACCGATCTGATGAATCTAGTGAAGCAATCTTCGACAATAACTCAAAATCAAAGTGCGAGGATGCCCATATGGGATCTTTTAGTACAGCTTGAACTACCTACATTACCACTTTCCATGCGATATTCCCCAAAAGTTAGGGGCCATAAACACCGTATGGTTGGGTAAGATTGTTGAAGTACGCGACATAAACATGGATAAGTTGACGTGAACAAACAGAAGCGAATCAAGCGATTATATCTGTCGGAACATGACAGCCAAATCGCAGGAGTCTGTGGTGGATTGGCAGACTACTTCAATATAGATTCAACCTGGGTGCGTCTAGCGTTCATCATATTTGCCTTGACCACCAGCATAGGATTCTGGGTCTATATTTTGTTGTGGATCATCTTGCCCGATGAAGAAGATCTCAAGCAGACTTCCAGTGTGCAAACTCGCTTGGTGACCGCAGACCCAATCCAAGACACAGATGATCGGGACATCCACATTATTCGCGAAGCACAAAACAGACTAAGAAAACAACCATAATCGCAGTTGAGGCATAAAGTAATGAACGACTCACCAAAACGACTTTACCGCTCAGAACATGATCGTCAGATCGCGGGCGTCTGCGGAGGCTTGGCAGAGTACTTTAACATTGATTCAAGCCTCGTAAGACTCGTATTCCTGCTGCTATTCATTTTCGGCGGAAACGGCCTGCTGATATACCTGCTACTCTGGTGGATCATGCCTGACGAGCAGGATATCCGTCATGCGCGCAAACGCAAGAATGACGAAATGTTCAGCTGATGCAATCTCGTGATGTACGTCCAGGTACATCAGTCAAAAACTTGTCGGAGCGATCCGAGAAGCTGACGTGCGGAAATGATTGGTTGGGCACAATCCACCAGTAGATACTCGCCATCCTCTGGTGGATTGGCATGCGAATAGCTGGCAAGTCTAAATTGACGCTGTCCGATGACTTTATGGCCGCCTCTTACAGGCAGATGGCCATATAGAACGATGCGCTGTTCGTATGGGGACGTAACAGACATATGTTTTAGGAATTCGGAAGCAAAGAAATCCTGGAACTCCTCCGATAAGCCGACTTCACCGCGGGCGAAGAGCACCTCCCACAGCAGATTGAATTCTTCACTTGTTTGCGAAATCAACTGTCCACGCAAGAATTCTGAGTAACGCGGATCATCGGGGCCTTCGATAGCCAGATGATAACGAGCATGTAACGTATATTCGGGATGTTTTCGGAGATTATCAATGGGATAACGTGCTGCAATCTGATCGTCAGCCAGTTTGAGTACAGCCAGATGATCAAACGTGAGAATGCGCTCCGCTTTATAAGCCGAATTAATAGCCATTGTTGGGCCTGAATGCGTTATCAGCACTCCTGCTTTTGTACGCACTACAAACGGAAGCGAGCGCAAAAACGCAAGAACCTCATCCCTGCGCCCTGAGTGAGACAAAGCATGCTCGAAGCGCGGTGTAAACGCCTGGTCACCCTTTGACAGCGTAACGCCGTAGATATGAGGCATCTCATGGTTGCCCAGCAGCATGATGATCGTGTGGGAACCAAATCGGCGTTGAAGCTGTATTACATCCACTAACATACGCAGGCTATCGTCTTCAGAGGCTTCGCCATATCCATGGATAAGATCGCCACACAAAATGAGATATTGAACGAGACCTTTTTCGTAGAGTTCCATGAACTTAGCACGAATACAGTCATAAACATCACCTTCACCGTGAAGGTCTGTGACAACCATCGCCACACCGTGATCTAAGTCGACAGAACGCTTCGTTGACATGCCACTTCCTCGTAGACAATCACAACAGCACAAGAGAGTCTTGCTACCGCAGGCCAGAGTCAACAGTAAAAGTGCTTTGGCCAGAATATTCGCAAAATTAAAGATACTATTGCTGTAAATATAACATTCATTACTGTGATGAAAGCGTTCTCAGGGCTGCAATATTGAAGGTATAAAGTGTAGGTGGCTTCCGTTTATCCACATCCATTTCACCGATGTACTTGAGCGTGGTACGCGTATCCGCATGACCGAGATTGTCACGGATTGCAAGGAGATCCATCCCAGACTCATAAAGACGGCGTGCATACGTACGCCGCAGATCATGGGGATTCACTGTCTTCAATTCACCAGCGATCATGATTGGATACTGATCAAGAATCTGATTTATGGCACGAACAGTCAAACGTGTCGATCTGACTCGCTTCGCCCCCCTATAAAAGCCTCTAAACACAGATCCAGAGGTTATGCCGGCACTGACCATCCAGCATTCAACAATCGCGAGACACCAATCCAAATCACCATACGGGATCAGACGTCCTTTGGCTCCTTTACCGTGTCGCACGTGTAACGATATCTCCCCTCCTAGCCTCCGCCGAAGATCAGACACATTCAACGCACAGAGTTCTGCCTCACGTAACCCCGTACACAGCAATAATGAGATAATAGCCGTATCACGCACACCTTTGAGTGTATCCAAGCCTGGCGCAGACAATAACGCACTCGCCTCTACTGCTGACAAACGCAGATGAACCTCATCATGAACGTCCTGCTGTTTGACTGTTTTTACTGGTGCGACATCAGGATCAATGGCGTTCTCGACTCGTTTCAGCAATTCATCAACGATTGCTTTGCGATCCGCTACCGAAGCTTCTGAAGGAATCATCGCATACAGTTCATCACGAATCGTGTTATCTCGCAGTAAAGCACGATATCGCGCGCGTATGGTTGAAAGATGAGCCTTCACACTTCTACCGGATAGCGGTTTGCCATCACGACCCTCGTATGCAGTCAGTAAATAATCACGATAACGCACTAGATTTGGCTGTAGCCAAATACGTTGTTGTTCATCGAGCCACCGCGCGTACGTCGCAAGGCGATGCAACTCATCCTTCTGCTGTATATCACTGACCAGCACAAGGAAATTAGCGTTGTTGTAAGGCTTTGTGAGTTGATCACTCATAGAGGAATAATTCAGAGGACATAGGCTTTACCGATTCAAAGATCTTAAAGAAGGCATACCAGCCGATATACCTTCTTTAAGTTCAACACTATCACAGCATATTGGCGACTGCTTCGCGCTCTTCAAGCAGTTCGTTTTCGGTTGCTTTCACTTTGTTTTTTGCGTATTCACTCAATTCCAGGCCCGAGACGATTTCCCAGTTACCACTACCATCACCCCGAAGCGGAAAGGAGAACATCAGATTTTCGGCAACGCCATAGGGGTTACCATCAGAAATCACGGCTGCACTAAACCAATCACCATCTGGAGTCGGTGTAATCAGTGAGCGGATGGTATCTAAAGCCGCGTTAGCGGCACTAGCGGCAGAGCTCTTGCCTCGTGCAGCGATGATCTCCGCACCGCGTTTTTGAACAGTGCTCAAGAACGAACCTTCGAGCCATTCACGGTCATTGATCACAGACTCTGCTGGTTTACCATCAATCAACATATGCTCAAAATTCGGAAACTGTGTAGTACTGTGGTTGCCCCAAATCCCAACTCGTGTAACAGCAACAGACTCAGTGCCCGCCTTCAAAGCCAGCTGCGCACGCGCTCTGTTTTCATCAAGACGCGTCATGGCGAACCAACGATCCGCAGGTACGTCAGGGGCGTTTGCCTTAGCAACCAAGGCATTGGTATTGCAGGGATTTGCAACAATCACAACGCGCACATCAGCGGCAGCATTGTTATTGATTGCTTTACCCTGCTCAACAAAGATCTTTCCGTTTTCAGCAAGCAAATCCGCTCGCTCCATGCCCGGACCGCGCGGTTTTCCACCAACGAGGACGATCCAGTTAGCATCCTTAAAGCCTTCGTTAGCATCATCTGTTGCAATAATATCTTGCACTAACGGTTGAGCACTGTCACGTAGCTCCATAACAACGCCTTTGAGAGCCTCCATGGCCTGAGGAATCTCTAGTATCTGCAAGATAACCGGCTGATCTGGACCGAAGACCTCACCATTGCCTAGGCGGAATAGCAAACTATATGCAATCTGTCCTGCACCACCGGTGACTGCTACACGAATTGGATCTTTCACCTGCTTACCTCCTGAGTGATTACTATTTCTGTCGGCCAAAACATGGCCAAGGTGGTATTTAAAATCAGGGATTGAGTCATCATACTCAATCCCTGACTATTGCGTAAGGGGATGTTGGCTTCAGACCTTTGGTCCACCGGCAAGGATATCTGCACTTGCCTGATCCTTAAACTGCTCAAAGTTACTGCGGAACATATCAGCGAGTGACTGAGCTTTTGCATCGTAAGCTTCAGGATCTGACCAAGTCTGACGAGGATTCAAGAGCTCGTCAGGCACACCTGGAACGTGCTGCGGCACCATCAGGCCAAAGAATGGCTCTTCATGGAATTCCACATCATCCAATTCACCGTTGAGCGCTGCGTTTACCATACGGCGTGTATGCGGCAGGCTCATGCGCGAACCTATCCCATGTGGTCCGCCTGTCCAGCCAGTGTTGACCAACCAGACTGAAGCACCGCTTTCTTTTATCTTGGCAGCAAGCAGTTCAGCATATACCGTAGGATGCAAAGGCATAAACGGTGCGCCAAAACATGCGCTGAATGTCGCTTGCGGTTCTGTAACGCCGCGCTCGGTGCCCGCCACTTTTGCTGTGTAGCCGCTGATAAAGTGATACATGGCTTGCTCTGGCGACAATTTGCTGATAGGTGGCAGCACACCGAATGCATCAGCGGTCAAGAACATGATGTCCTTCGGTATGCCGCCTTGCCCTGTATCGCTCGCGTTCGGGATCAAGAAGAGCGGATAAGAAGCGCGTGTGTTCTGAGTGTATCGCGCATCATCGAAATCCGGTGAGCGATCCTCCAAGAGAGGTACATTCTCAAGGATCGTACCGAATTCTTTAGTGGTCGCGTATATCTCTGGTTCCTTCTCCGGGCTGAGGTTGATTGTCTTAGCATAGCATCCACCCTCAAAATTGAAGATGCCCTCATCAGACCAGCCATGTTCATCATCACCAATCAGCGTGCGTGATGCGTCAGCACTGAGCGTCGTTTTGCCTGTGCCACTCAACCCAAAAAAGACTGCAGTGTTTCCATCAGGTCCGATATTCGCAGAGCAGTGCATTGGCATTACACCACGATCCGGAAGTAGATAATTCATAATGGAGAAGATACCCTTCTTCACCTCGCCGGAATACATCGAACCCGCGATGATTATCAGTTTCCGTTCGATATTAGCGCCAATGAATGTGCCAGTTCGTGTGCCATCCACATCGGGACGAGCGATGAGTCGCGGCGCCGCCAAAACCGTAAACTCCGGAACATGCGTTGCAAGCTCTTCCACAGTGGCACGGACGAACATGTTCCAGCTGAAAAGTGCATGATACGCTACTTCACTGATAATGCGAATTGGCAGTCTGTACCGCTTATCCCATCCACAAAACGCATCGTGAATGTAGAGGTTGCGCGCCTGTCCTAAATGCTCGAGAACTTTCCCGTGCATATGATCAAACAACTCGGGGGTACAGGGCTGATTGATTTCGCCCCACCAAATACGCTCTTCTGAGGGTGACTGTCGAACGAAAAACTTGTCTTTTGGACTGCGACCGGTGTATTGTCCAGTCAGTACCCGGATGGCGCCATCACGCGTCAATTCAGCTTCTCCATTGCGGATGGCATGCTCATATAATTCAGCAGGGTTAAGATTCCAGTGGACCTGGACACCGCGCACATCAGCGGGCTTCAACCCCACCTCTTCTAGACCGACAGAGCTGTGAACATGCGGTTTCGCGTACATAGCACCTCTTTTTCATTCGTTAGGCACAGTGACTCACTGAGAAAATTGCCGCTCAAGTGTCACACTCTATACAATCATAACGACCTGAAAAAACTCTGACAATCACGTTAAATCATCGGAAAAGGGTATCGACTGTTACTATCATTCGCACTTCCCGCCGTTGCATGACTAAACGTCACCCAAAGCGACGAAACTAGTGTGACCAGAATAAACTCACTATTCATAACCCTCAACTTACGTACCAGGATACGAAATCTCTCTCGGCCTAGATTAATCGTCAAATAGAATCTAATCTCGATTTTCTCCCCTTTTTGCGGATTCAATCATGTCCTGTTTTAGCTGCCACAAGCGATTGGTCAATGAGATATGGTACATATGTGGATTAATCAAGCGCCGTACCCCAGGATACAATCGATTCAAGTCTCTTTCTCGTTGCTGGCGAATCTCTTCCAGTGAAGGGAAGTCATAACGCAGCTCGCCACCTTGCAGGATAGTTTCGTGCAGGGGCTCAATCTCCGATAACTCCGATTGTGTTACTTGTCGGTACTTGCTCTGATCAATCGGATGATGTAACTGCAAAGCGTGTGATTCTCTCGGGTCTTCATCATCCTGGCTCATTACATCAGCGATAGCCATGCCTTTTGAATCGTACAGCCGCCACAAACCCTTGTGACCTGGAGTCGGAACTTTATCACGCGATTCAGATATCTTAATCGCCGGCTTCCAGCTACCATTCTGGTGCACAGAAACCAGTTTGTATACCCCGTCAAGTGCACCTGCCCCGCGTGAGGTAATCAAGCGAGTACCTATGCCATATACGAGCCTCTTTATGACTTTATCCGCTTCAAGATCGTACTGTGATGCTGAAAGTTCTATCTGCGTCAGAATCTGCCAGAGATTAAGTTCATCAAGCTGGTTTGAAAGCACAATTTTCGCATTGTGAAAACCAGCGTCGTTGAGCATCTGTGCCGCTCGCAGGCTTAAATAAGCGAGGTCACCAGAATCAAGTCGGATACCAACAGGCTCGTATCCCTTTCGCCTCAGTTCTTCGAAAACTCGAATGGCATTTGGTATTCCGCTCTCGAGCGTATCAACCGTATCGACCAATAGCAGGCAATTATCAGGATACAGATCAGCATATGCCTGAAACGCATCTAGCTCTGTACCCCCTAAAGCCATAAACACCTGCACCATACTGTGTGCATGTGTACCCTTCGGTGATAAGCCAAGAATATTCGATAATCCAACATTTGAAGTGAAATCTGCCCCACCAATAAGGGCAGCACGAGCGCCATCATTGGCTGCACTACCCTGAGCACGCCGCAACCCAAACTCCAGTATCAATTGTCCTCTTCCAGCATCACGAATACGCGCTGCCTTAGTCGCAATCAATGTTGGGTAGTTCAGCTTATTTAGTAGAGGCGTTTCAAAAATCTGAGCCATGGCAAGCGGGCCGGTCACCGTCGTAAGAGGAACGTGAGGGTGTACTACCCGTCCTTCGGGTATCGCCCGTAAGGTCAGCATTTCAAAGCTAGCTTTTTTTGATAACCACTCCAAGAAGTCATCTGTGAAGGTGCGCTGCCCCCTGTCACCAGTTTGACTACGGAGGTACGCTATGTCCTCATCGGAGGGTCGCGTCTGGCGCATCCAGGCAACCAACCACTCAAGCCCTGCACTTATGCAATAACCAGCTTGATGACCACCATAATCTGGATAAGTCCTGAAATAATGATCAAATTGGACTTCACGCTCATGCAACCCAAGACGAAAATAGAGCTGAGCCATTGTGAGCTGATATTGATCCGTATATAGGAATCCTTCACTGATGGCTTGTGATTTGTAGGGCATACGCAGGCCTTATTCGTGATTCCAGCAGACGCCCATTATGCGTCACGATGCACGTTGAGACCAGTGTATTGCGACTGCTGAGATAGCAGCGATTGGAGTTCTTGTTTGATTAAGTGGGTGGCAACAGGCACAGCTGAAATCACAGGTGGAGACAACGATTCCTGGTGGTCAAAGTCACACCCGCTTACTGTATATAACACCGCTTCAGGTGAACGTCCGTACCAACTCTGGCACGCCCATAGCAACCAATCTGGTGAAAGATGATGCCCAATTGCTCTCGTTGGAGCTTGCAGAACCGATTGGAACTTGTGGCGCGTGACAGTCCCGGGACGACCTTCAACACACGCATCCACAAATATTACGTGCGAAACCTCGGCCAGATCAGCCGCATGTTCAGGCAAAAGCTGAAAGACATCACGATATTTAACAAAACAGGATTGCACATCTGCACGCAGTGCCTTGATTACCCCCTGCCCAACGCCGTCGTCGCCGCGCAGGGGGTTGCCAATACCAATTACAAGTATTTTCGGAGAAGGCAACAGCTTCAGCCTATCTCATCACGCGGTCGACGAGCTGTCCGTCTCCGGCAACTAAACGAATGTCCAGCGGCATCTGACCAATTGCATGGGTTGAACAACTCAAACACGGATCAAATGCACGAACAACCGCTTCGACGCGATTCAACGCACCTTCTGTCAGTTGATTTCCATCAACGAAGCGCTGCGCTACCTGGGTAATACCCTTCTCTAGTGCCGGGTTATTGTGGCCAGTCGCGATGATTAGATTCGCAGCAGTTATCAGGCCGTGTTCATCAATTTGATAATGATGAATCAGAGTGCCGCGCGGCGCTTCGGCTATTCCAACGCCTTCCTGATTGTTAGGTGAAGCACTTGCCTGCACGCGCTTGTTGAGAATATCTGGATCATCGAGCAGAATTTCCATCTTCTCGATCCCATGCAGTACTTCGATCAAGCGAGCATAATGATAGTAGAATCCACTACGCCGCTGATCAGCAGGGATGTCGCGGAAGACATTCAGTTCAGCATCAGCAAGAGGCGTACCACAACGTTCAGCAATATGCAGACGTGCCAATGGACCTACCCTATAGATGCCTTCAGGATAACCGAGCGGTCTGTAGTACGGCGATTTCAGGTAGGTATGAGGTTCCAAAGTCTCAGCAATATAGTCCTCATAAGCCTCTGGGGCGATTGCAGACTGAACCACATTACCATCTGCATCGACAAGTCGCAGTAATCCGTCATAGTATTCAAGAGCGCCGTCCGATCCCACCAATCCCATGAACATGGTAGGAAAATTCGCAAAGCTTTCGATCTCCATGGCGAAGTTGGGTAATACGCGCTTGAATACATCTAACGCATTTTGTGCGAGCGCCTTTACTTCGGGTATTTCTCCGAGGATTTCTTGTCTGAGCTCCGAGGTTAACGGCGCAGTAACGCCACCGGGTATCACCCATGCCGGGTGGATGCGTTCGCCAGCTAAGCGTTCAATAACCTGCTGTCCGAACTGACGCAGCCTGATACCGCCACGAGCAAGCTCTGGATCGGCGTTGGCAAGCCCAATCACATGACGTTGAGCAGGATCAGCATCCATACCAAGTAGCAGATCCGGCGCCGACAGATAAAAGAAACTCAGAGCGTGAGATTGGATAATTTGTGCCAGGTTGAGAATGCGACGTAGCTTGGTTGCAGTTGGTGGGATCCGCACTGCGAGTATCTCATCACATGCCTTGGAGCCAGCAATGAGATGCGCTACGGGACAAATACCACAGATACGTGCCATCAATGCTGGCATTTCGCGGAACGGGCGACCTGCTGCAATCTGTTCGAATCCACGCACCTGGGTGACGTGGAACTGCGTGCCAGTCACAGCGCCCTGTTCGTCGAGTTGGATCGTGATTTTGGCGTGTCCCTCGATCCGCGTGATGGGTTCAATGACAAGTGTATTACTCATGCGCGGCTCCTAACCAAACATCGCACGCGGCCCCAAATCGGGCACACGACCAGCAACGAGATCTTGAACTACACGAAGTATCAATGTCGCAGACGGCGGACAACCCGGCAGATAAACATCAACTGGAACGACATGCCCAATCGGCCGTACATTCGGCAGCAGCATAGGAACACCCTGATCGGAAGCAGGCATTATCGCGACGCTTCCATACACTGTTTGCAGTAAATCAGGCACCTTAAAGCGATTACGCATCGATGGAATATTGCCCGTTACAGCGCAATCACCAAATGCAACAAGCGTCTTTGTACGCGCACGCACCAGTTTGATCTTCTCCAGATCATCTTCGCTACTCACTGCGCCTTCGACTAACGCGATGTCAACGTCCTCAGGAAAGTGCTTATTATCGATCAGAGGACTGTAAACCAATTCAACTATGTCGGCTAAGTCAATGAGAGCTAAGTCCATGTCTAGCATGGACATATGGCATCCTGAACAGCCATCCAGCCAGAGAGTTGCCAGCTTCTTCTTTTTGGTCACGTTATTTGCGTCGTTCACTTGCCACCCTCTCGATTATGCTTAAGATACTCTAGGAAACGCGGCTGCTTATGCTGCTCGCCGACCGCACGACTCTTGTTAAATAGCGCACCAGTCGGACACACCTGGATGCATTTCGCGCAGCTTGTACACGTCTCGGATTCACCCCACGGCTCGGCCAGATCAGTGATGACTCGCGCCTTTATGCCGCGCCCCATAATATCCCAGGTATGTGCCCCTTCGATTTCCTGGCATACCCGCACGCAGCGTGAGCAGAGAATACACCGGTTATGATCCAGACCAAACCTATAGTGTGAGATGTCCACACCCTTATCCGGACTGAAATACATCAGCTCACTGTGATCCATACCAAGTCGTGCTGCAAGACTTTGCAACTCGCAATGCCCGTTAGAAACACACACAGCGCAGATGTGATTACCTTCCGTAAACAGCATCTCTAGGATGGTAAGACGATACATGTCCAGGCGTTCGGAACGTGTATGAACGACCATGCCTTCCTGTACTGTTGTCACGCACGCTGGCAATAGACTATGGTTGCCCTCAACCTCAACCAGACACATGCGGCAAGCACCGACGGATGTCAAACCTTCGAGGAAGCATAGGGTTGGGATGAAAATATCGTGCTCACGTGCAACATCAAGGATCGACGCGTTTTCCTGGCCGCTGACGTCTTGTCCATCTATCACCAATGTCTTGACGGTCATCGTTCCCCTCCATTACTGTGCCCGGTGACAACTGGAACGAAGAACTCGTCAGTATCGACAATACGGGCAAGGTATTCATCGCGGAAATAGTGTAGGGTGCTCACTACCGGATTCGGTGCAGACTTACCGAGACCACACAGGCTTGTGTTCTGCACAACATCACAGAGCGTCTCCAACAACTGCAAGTCGCGTGCGGTAGCAGTTCCCTCCACAAATTTGTCGAGTAACGCGAGTAAGTGGGCTGTCCCAGTTCTGCAGGGAATACACTTGCCACAGGACTCAGTCATGGAAAATTCCATAAAATAGCGAGCAACATCCACCATCGATGACGTATCATCCATGATGATCATGCCACCCGAACCCATGATTGAGCCGAGTGTCTGAAGTGATTCATAATCAACAGGAGTATCTAAATACTCCGCCGGGATGCATCCACCGCTGGGGCCTCCTGTCTGCACAGCCTTGAAGTCTCGGTTTTCAGGTATGCCGCCTCCGATATCGTAGACTATCTCTCGCAGGGTGATGCCCATTGGGACTTCAATCAGACCGATGTTGTTGACCTTACCGGAGAGCGCGAAAACTTTTGTTCCCTTGCTCTTCTCAGTGCCAATCCCAGCAAACCAATCTGAACCTTTGCGGATAATGGGCGCTACACTGGCAAACGTCTCTACATTGTTGATGAGCGTGGGTTGTCCCCAGAGCCCGCTCGCAGCCGGGTAAGGTGGACGAGGACGTGGGTTTCCTCGTTGCCCTTCAACGGATGCAATCAATGCGGTCTCTTCACCACATACGAAGGCACCAGCGCCTAACCGGATTTCGACAGTGAAGCTGAATGGCGTATCAAAAATGTTGTGTCCCAAAACGTTGTATCGACGTGCCTGCTTGATGGCGTTCTTAAGCCGGTCAATCGCGAGCGGGTACTCCGCGCGAACGTAGATGTATCCCATCTGTGCACCGACGGCATAACCAGCAATTGCCATGCCCTCTAGCACACGATGCGGATCAGACTCCATGACGCTGCGGTCCATAAACGCGCCCGGATCACCTTCATCGCCGTTACAGATGATATACTTACGATTGGACTCAGTCTTTGCCACCGTCGCCCACTTAAGCCCAGTCGGATAACCTGCGCCACCCCTGCCACGCAAACCACTGCGATTAATCTCGTTTATGATATCTGATGGAGTCATGGTAGTCAGCGCTTTGTAAAAGGCTGTGTAGCCATCTACCGCCAGATAGTCTTCAATGCGGTCGGGGTCTATGTGACCCGCATTTTCGCGTACAATACGCACCTGACGAGTGAAAAACGGCGTATCATGCGGCAGCATAAGATCCTTTGCCGCTTCATGATCTTCAAAACTGTCAAGCAGTTTACCCGCATCAGCTGCCTTGACGTGGTGATACAAAAGAGATTCATCGTTAACTGAGACAATCGGCCCGGAACCACACAACCCTAGACAACCTACTCCACGTACGTTGCACCTCTTGTCTTCACCTCGCGCCTTGACCTCCACCTGAAGAGCATCGCGTACAGCTTCGCTGTTTGCGCTATGGCAACCCGACCCAACACAGACGCCGATATGATAATCATAGCCTGAACGGCGGACGCGCTCACGTTCACCTATCTCAAAGATGCGTTCCTGTTCACGTTCAAGCCCCATCGCTCACTCTCTCCTCTGCTTGTTCTTCGGCAGGTGCAGCTTGCGTAACGTTTTCTAGTGCATCGACCGTTGTTTCCGGTGTCATGTGTGCCAAAACCTGTCCATCAACAACAACAGCGGGAGCCAGGCCACAAGCGCCGAGACACCGTGCAGTTAACAGAGATAGTTGTCCATCCGCAGTAGTCTCTCCATCGGTCACATCGAACGCATTAGTGATCGACTTCATAATGGCGTCACTGCCTTTGATGTAGCATGCTGTCCCTGTGCAGACAACACAGCTGTGAGCTCCCATTGGTTTCATGCTGAAGAAATGATAGAACGTGGCAACACCATATGCCTGACTTTTTGGCAAGCTCAGACTATCGGCAACAAACTCAATGGTTGGCTTGTCGAGATAGCCAAATACGCTCTGCACTGTGTGCAAAGTCTCGATGAGCGCGTCAGCCTGATAGCCGTGGCGTCTCATTGTGGCATTGATGATTAGCCAGCGTTTATCATCTGATGGCGGATCTGGATGGCGGTTGCGATAGACCATAATTCATGCCCTTCTTGCATTCCCAGACTACAATGTGAAATTTATCACAATCGAGGCGCCGATGACACGTCTAACGTCCCGCATATTTTTGTCAATTGTCACATAAAGGGGTGTGAGGGCAGAGTCGAAGTTGACTCTGCCCCATTCGAAGGCTAATTCCGCAACAAGTAGGTTGTCAGACCACGCAAGTATTGTGCGCGTTCGAATGCTGCTGGATCCTCGCTATTGATTTGACTGACGCTTCCACGAAGCTGATCTATGGATTCATAGTCATTTTCAGCCAACCAAAGCTTGATTCCCTGCTCAACCGTACGGAAATGCTCGATGCCGTTCTTGAGCACTGCAGAGGTCATCATGGTAACCTGTGCCCCTACAAGCAACATCTTTATAGCATCTGTCGCATTATGTATACCGCTTGTCGCCGCTAGTTCGGCCTGCACACGCTTGTAAAGAATGCCTATCCAGCGCAGCGGCAGTCTGAGGTCGTAGGGTGTGCTCAACAGGATATTAGGCACTGTTTCCAGAGTCTCAAGATCGATATCCGGCTGATAGAAGCGGTTGAAAAGCACAAGTGCATCAGCCCCAGCTTGGTCCAGTTGCTTGGCAATATTCGCCAGATTGCTATAGTAAGGGCTGAGTTTCACAGCTACTGGGATCTCGACCCGATTCTTGACAGCTTGGACAATCGTAATGACGTTCTGTTCTACATCCGTCCCGGACTCTTCCATATCGGTGGGAATGTAGTAGATGTTCAACTCGATTGCATGAGCGCCCGCTTCCTGCATCAGTTCTGCAAACCGCGTCCAGCCACCGATAGATGCACCATTCAGGCTAGCGATGATAGGAAAGTCCGTGGCTTCACGGGCCTTTCTTATCTGTTCCAGGTAGTCGTCTGTCTTTGCCTGATAAGTTTCTGGCTCCGGAAAGTAGCTTAGAGCCTCAGGGAAACTCTCTGTGCCATACTCCATATGATGAGCGAGGGCCTGCCGCTCTCGGCGAATTTCCTCTTCGTACAGCGAGTTCAACACAATTGCTGAGGCACCAGCCTCCTCAAGCCGTTTGATGTTGTCGAGATCTTTTGCCAACGGCGAGGCCGAGGCAACCAGTGGTGAGCGCAGATTCAACCCGAGATAGGTCGTCTCAATACTCATCTTCGCCTAGTCCTTTCCATTGTCTGCGTCGCCGTCCCCATTACCGCCGTTTGCGGCCGTGCTGACGTAGGGACGTTTGGCAAGATACTCATACATCGCCCAGCGCGCATTTGCGTCTTCCTGAGCTTCTTCAAACAGCCGACGAGCTGTTTCTGGCTGACTCAGTTCCAGCATACGGAAGCGGTTTTCCATGTGTAGGTAGTCGATGATCGGTATTTTCGGCGGACGGGAATCCAGGCTCAACGGATTCTTACCTTCTTCAACGAGATCAGGATTGTAGCGATAAAGCATCCAGGCACCGCTCTCTACTGCCGCTTTCTGATTCTTCATCGCAGTCTGCATAAAGATGCCATGCGCAATGCAGTGACTATAGGCAATGATTAAGGACGGTCCTTCGTAAGCCTCAGCTTCAATGAATGCTCGCAAAGTCTGCTCATCACGTGCACCCATCGCTACCTGCGCAACGTATACGTTGCCGTAGCTCATAGCCATCAAGCCGAGGTCTTTCTTGCCGACAGGCTTACCACCTGACGCAAACTTTGCAACCGCTGCTCTCGGTGTGGCTTTGGAGGCCTGGCCACCCGTGTTGGAATACACTTCGGTATCCAGGACAAGGATGTTCACATTGCGGCCACTAGCCAATACATGATCAAGACCACCATAGCCAATGTCGTAAGCCCAACCATCACCACCAATGATCCAGACATCTTTCTTGACCAGCGCGTCCGCAAGTGACCGGAGTTCACGAGCATCTGACGAATCGACACTCTCAAGTTTCTCCTTGAGTATGGCAACCCGTTCACGCTGCTCGAATATGCCTGCTTCATCTGATTGATCGGCAGATAAGAGGGCGTCGACAATCTCTGTGCCAAGTTCAGCGGCAAGTCGCCTTACCAGCTCAGCCGCATATTCGAACTGTTTGTCCAGTGCAACCCGCATTCCCAAGCCGAATTCTGCGTTATCTTCGAACAAAGAATTAGACCAAGCAGGTCCGCGGCCATCTGCGTTTTGGGACCAGGGCGTTGTTGGGAGATTGCCGCCGTAGATCGACGAACAACCTGTCGCATTGGCAACAACCATGCGATCGCCGAAAAGCTGTGTGACGAGCTTTAGATATGGCGTCTCACCGCAACCTGCACATGCTCCACTGAACTCAAAGAGCGGCTGTTGAATCTGCTGTTGGCGAATACTGCTCACCTTGATCAGTGAGCGATCCAGTTCAGGCAGATCAACGAAGAAATCCCAGTTCTCATTTTCCTGCTCTCTGATTGGCGGCTGAGGTTCCATGTTGATAGCTTTGTGGCTGCGATTCGATTTACTCCGCGCAGGACATATATCCACACAGATAGCACAGCCAGTGCAGTCATCTGGCGATACCTGGATCGTGTACTTCAGACCCGCTAGATCACGATCACGGATATCAACTGACTTGAATCCTGCTGGTGCATCATTTAGCAATTCAGGTTCGTACGCCTTTATACGAATAACAGCATGTGGGCAGACCATAGCGCATTTGCCACACTGGATGCAGATATCAGCATCCCAGACAGGGATTTCATCTGCGAGGTTCCGTTTTTCCCACTGGGTTGTACCACTCGGATAGGTACCATCTATGGGTAACGCACTAACAGGCAGCGTATCCCCGCGACGAGCGATAATCGTACCCAGGACATTCCTGACAAATTCAGGAGCTTCCGCTGGTATTGGTTCACGTAATCCTGCATTGCTTGTGATTTGTTCCGGAACCTGAACCTCATGCAGATTGGCAAGGGTGCTGTCAACTGCATCGAGATTCATCTGGACGATTTCATCGCCCTTCTTACCATATGTTTCTTCTATGGTGTGTTTGATCTCGGCGATCGCTTCATCACGTGGTAGTACGCCACTGATTGCAAAGAAACACGTCTGCATGATCGTGTTGATACGTTTGCTCATTCCTGTGTCGCGGGCCACGCTATAGGCGTCGATGACATAGAATTTGAGCTTCTTGTTGATGATATGTTCCTGATATGGACGTGGCAATGTGTCCCAAACGCGATCAGGTGGCGCAGGTGAGTTGAGCAGGAAGACCCCACCCTCAACAACGTCCCGCAGGATATCGAACTGATCCAAGAACAACGTTTGGTGACAGCCGATGAAGTTAGCTTTGGTGATCAGATAATTCGAACGAATTTGATTGGGGCCAAAGCGAAGGTGCGAAACGGTCGTTGAACCAGATTTCTTGCTATCGTAGACGAAATACCCCTGAGCAAAATTGGGGGTGTTTTCCCCAATGATCTTGATCGTGTTCTTGTTCGCTCCAACAGTGCCATCTGCACCCAAGCCATAGAACAGAGCACGAACTACCTTGGATGATTCGATGCTGAAATCTTCATCATACTCAAGGCTGGAATTCGACACGTCATCGACGATACCCACAGTGAAGTGATTCCTGGGCTTGTCGAGAGTTAAATTATCGAACACGGCCTTTACCATCCCAGGATTAAATTCCTTAGATGATAAGCCATAGCGCCCGCCAACCACAATCGGCATTGCTGCGCCAGGCCATTCTTCTATCAAGGCCGTCAGCGTATCCAGGTAAAGAGGTTCCCCTGTGCTTCCGGGTTCCTTGGTCCGATCAAGTACAGCGATCGCCTGTGTTGTCTCTGGCAATGCATGTACGAAACGCGCCATATCAAATGGTCGATACATCCGCACTTTGAGGATACCGACCTTTTCGCCTTGATCTACAAGGTATTCGACAGTCTCGTGGGCTGCTTCGCAGCCACTACCCATTAGAACAATCACTCGAGTCGCGTCAGGTGCACCGACGTATTCATAGGGTGCATACTGACGCCCCGTCAATTCGCCAAAACGGGCCATTGCTTCTGCAAGGTTATCCATACAAGTGACGTAAAACGGATTAACCGTCTCACGCGCCTGGAAGAAAACGTCTGGGTTCTGTGCCGTACCACGAATCACTGGACGATCCGGTGAGAGGCCACGAGTACGATGCGCCTGTACGGTCGCATCATCGATCATCGCCCGAATCACTGCATCTGTCACAAGTTCAATCTTGACGACTTCGTGTGAGGTTCGGAAGCCATCAAAGAAATGAATAAATGGCACGCGTGATTTCAATGCGGCTGCCTGCGCAATCAGTGCGAAGTCATGAGCTTCTTGTACAGACGCTGAGGATAGTAAGCCCCAGCCAGTTGCTCGTGCAGCCATAACATCACTGTGATCACCGAAGATTGACAGTGCCTGCGCCGCTAATGATCGAGCAGCAACATGGAACACTGTTGGCGTCAATTCACCGGCGATCTTGTACATGTTCGGCACCATCAGTAACAAGCCTTGTGACGCTGTAAAAGTCGTCGTCAAGGCTCCCGTTTGCAACGAGCCATGAACGGCTCCCGCAGCCCCACCTTCGCTCTGCATCTCAATCACCTGCGGTACAGTACCCCACAGGTTAGTGAGACCTTTTGAAGCCCATTCATCTGCCCACTCACCCATTGGCGAAGAGGGTGTGATGGGATAAATCGCGATGACTTCATTGAGCTTGTAGGCTACGCGGGCGACGGCTTCGTTACCGTCGATGGTGATGAATTCAGGTTGATCCATATTGTCAGTCTCCCGCCCAAAAACGAATCACACCAACTCTCTCGCTGGTTCAGATTCATTATCCGTCCGCGCAACAGACAGCGGCCAGTAACCTTCATAACCTGGAAACAGTGACGTTGTTTATCGTTTTCTCAAGCTGCACAGTACATGAATCTATTGTCCAACAACTGTAGTGCTTCATATGAAGTGAGGATATGAACCCAAACACGCGCAGGATATAATGCCCTCAGAATGTTGATAACAACTGGGAATGCACATGACGACAGAAGTTGCGACGTTAGGTGGAGGATGCTTTTGGTGTCTTGAAGCTGTATATGAACAGCTCAAGGGCGTAAAGCAAGTTGTCTCAGGTTATGCCGGCGGTCACATCGATAACCCAACTTATAAACAGGTTTGTACGGGAACAACAGGCCATGCAGAGGTCGTTCAGATTACTTTCGATTCTCAAGTCGTCACCTACGAAGACCTGTTGAACGTTTTCTTCACAATCCATGATCCCACAACGCTGAATCGCCAGGGTGCTGACGTCGGAACGCAGTATCGATCAGCCATCTTTTATCATGACGCAGAACAGCGTAAAATTGCCCAAGCTAAAATTCAGGAACTTGCGGCAAGTGGATTGTGGTCAGACTCAATCGTGACCGAGGTAGAACCGCTCGACACATTCTACCGGGCAGAGGACTACCATCAGGGCTATTTTCAGCGTAATCCAGACCAGGGTTACTGCCAGTTCGTCATCGCACCCAAAGTAGCCAAATTTCGCAAGCAGTATCTGGAACAACTTAAAGCATAAACTTGGCTATTCTGCCACAATACGAAAGCCAATGCTGCTATATCGCGCTGTCGGCGTCAGGAATACTGCCTGCGTTGTTCGAGAACGCAGCATCTGGCTTCTGTAGGAACCACCACGCAACGCACGTTCATACTTTCCGCTCAGGTCAAAATTGTCGGGATTATCGGTAGGATGTGCGTTGCGACACCACTCCCAAGTGTTGCCTGCCATATCCATTACACCGTAAGGACTGGCACCCTGCGCATAACGTCGGACATCTGTGGTCGTTCTGATTTTAGCCTCAAGTGTATTGGCCTTGCGGCTATCGAAACGACTTCCCCACGGGTAGAGACGGTTATCATCCCCTTGAGCAGCCCTTTTCCATTGCGCTTCGGTCGGCAGCGTTATTTTCAGGCCAGTTCGGTCGCTTAGCCAGTGACAGTAGGCGATTGCTTCATACCAGCTAACGGTTGTTCTCGGATGATCGCCAAACTTCGTGTGCGGAGTCAGTGGCCTGGTGTGGTAACGACGCCATTCGCAAGCCTCTCGTGAGTATTGCCACCAACGTGGATTTCCGTATCCATCATTAGAATCCACAAACTCCTGAAACTGATTGATCGTTATCGGGTACTGACTGATCTTAAAAGCCTGTACATTGTATACCAGTCGCCTCGTATCATATTGCAATGTGGTACTTCCAGCTGGAATAGAGCACCAGCTTAAAGCCGGAAGAGTGTCCTCAGACGCTATGGCTGCCAGATTATTCGGGTCGTGATCAGGATGTCTTTTACGAAATGCCTTGAAGGCATCCAAGCCAAGTTGCCGTGTGCTAGGGCGTTTTAACAGGCTGGTGATAGTTTCGTAATCACGTTGAATCGCACGTCTACGCGCTTCTGTCAGGAGCGCATTCTCGGCATAGCTCACCATGGCATTGACAACGTCGCTATCTTCCGTCAGCTTACGGCTTTGCGCGACACGAAGTAAATAAATGACCCGATCATAGTCTTTGTTGTGTAATGCTTCCGCAGCGTCCTGCATGAATGTCAAAGGATTAAAGGCTGGCTCTGTATCGATCTCAGGCGGTCTCCTATCCGTCACACCTAAGTTTCTTTGCAGAGCTTGTCTTTCCAAAAGCGTCAAGCTGTTTAGTAGCACCTTTACGCTCCGCGCATCCTGTACATTTATCATATCAAGACAAGTGTGATCAGCTAGATGCTGCGGCATCACGTCAACCGGCTGTATGGTTACCAGCAGTACAGGCTTCCCAGCATTGACCGCAATCTGGTACTCTTTCTGGCAATAGTCTGACCTAAGTGACTGATCGGAAATAAGGTACAAGAAAGTATCACACCGTTGAAGTTGCTGAACAATCGTCGGCCACCATTTTTCGCCAACATACAAGCGATGGTCGTACCACACATCATGAACATCCAGTAACTCTTGGATATTTTGGGCGGTAGGAAGATCAATGCGCGCATAACACATGAATATGTGCATAGTGATCGCCTTCAGCTTTGTCGAGGGCTTAGAAACCAGCTTTTAAGTAGCGTCTTTTGCGATATTGTAAATCCATTTGCCTTCCAAGAACCAAATCCGTGCTCAAATAGGCTTAATATAACGATATTGTATATTTAGTATTAATCAAACCGTACAATAGAATTGTCACGAATGAAGCAACCAAAATTATTTCAATGATAGGGTAAATGTTATAGAGTCTCCCATGCTTTCAGGCGGAATACTGAGATTGACGCATTATCGAGGATGGTTGTCGCGTGTTGTAGTCATCGCAGTATGTTTTTATCTAATCGCTAGTGTTCAACCAAGAGCCATATTGGGAGAAGAGTTCACTGTAGAGACAAAGATACCTCAGTTATGCGTGCACACACGCTTAATCGATGAAGTCGAGACATGGAAGATTCAGAAGACGTTGGAACTGGTACGCCAGATGGGTGCAGGCACCATTGTCGAGTTCTTTCCTTGGGCATATATCGAGCCAAGTAAAGGCAACTACAACTGGTATCAAGCAGATACCATCATTCGCCATGCGGAGAACCAGGGAATTCGAGTGATCGCCCGCATGGGAATGGTCCCGGACTGGGCCCGTCCTTCCGCAGATGACGTACGCACAACACTCAATTACCTACCCGAGGAATCTTACGAATACTTCGCTAACTTTGTAGCTGAGTTCATAAATCGTTATCGAGCATCGATAGAACACATCATCATCTGGAACGAACCTAACCTTTCATTTGAGTGGGGCTTTCGTTCTGTTGATCCACAAAGCTACACCCGATTACTTGAAACAGTTTATGCAACAGCTAAATCCATCAACCCTGGCATTACTGTTCACGCAGGCGCACTTGCGCCAACGCTGGAACCGCCAGATAGTCCACATGGTATGAATGATGTTCTGTATCTTCAAGCCATGTATGAGGCAGGAGCGGCTGCTTACTTCGATGCACTCGCTGTACACACTTACGGTTTCACCGAACCACCTGATGCTAGCCCAGGCTCTGATAGACTTAACTTCAGACGCGTAGAGCTTCTTCGAGAGATAATGGAGAACTTCGATGACGCACATAAGCCTGTATACATCACTGAGACGGGTTGGAACGATAGCCCACGCTGGGTATACGGCATTCGTCCGTCGCAACGTGCACAATATACCGTCAGTGCGATTGGGTATGTCAAAGAAAACTGGCCATGGGTAAAAAGTGTTTGTCTGTGGGTGTTTCGTTATCCCGCACCGACCTATAGCTATCCTGACAACTTCGCGCTTGTAACGCCCGGATTTCAGATTAGACCTATCTATGACGTGATACAAAGATACGCGCTTGGCGAAGCCAACGAGCAATCATTATGGTATCCCCCTCCCACCACCGACTGATAATTGCATCAGTGGTTCTTATCATCGCTGTGATCCTCGTTGTGTCCTTGAACCTCCAGAGTCCCAGCGACATCAACGAACTATTGCAGGGTGAACTACGCGTCGCAGTTGATGCAAGCCTGCCTCCCTTTGCGTATTATGTAGGAGAAGAGCTTAAAGGCATTGAAATAGAGCTCGCACGTGCGGTCGCAGCACAACTCGGGGTGAAGGTTGTTTTCACGAATATGAGTTTTGATAGCCTGTACGACGCTCTCTTAATCAATCGAGTCGATGCTGTCATTGCAGCATTAGTTATATCTCCTCATCGAACAGCCGATTTTCGTTATACTCGCCCCTATTTCGATAATGGCCTGGTACTCGTAAGTGAGACTGGGCTGACGCCAGAGCGCCTCCAGCACGCTACGCTGAGTTTCGAGTTTGGCAGTGATGCACACAGTTTCGCTAGTCGTTGGAAAATCTATACGCCTGGGCTTGTTAAACGCCCTTATGAAAGTCCCAGGTACGCATTGGACGCGCTCGGCACGGAAGAGGCTGATGCCGCTCTAATCGACAATCTCACATATCAGCAATACATAAGCGAAAGAGCTGATACAGTTCTAGAGGCTATTTCAGTATCTCACGTTCCATTTGCGATTGCGGTCAGCCGTGAGCGAGATCCTTTAGCTCATCACATTAATAAAGCATTAAACGAACTTGTAGATACGGGCATTCTTGAAGGTATTGTTAACAACGGATTCAAACAGACAATCCCCTAAAGAATGGGGCACCCTCACAGCAGATGAGCTGCTATGGTTTTCATGGGCTTTCATCAAGGGTTGATACAATGAGCGCTTTAAAGTTTGTCTGGATAATCATTTTGGCACTTGCTGCGTTCAGTGCATTGCAACGTCCACGTAATGCTTGGATAGGATGTTTTGTTTTTCCTGTTTCCTTTGTTGCCGCGCTTACCATTTATTTGGTCATTGGCCTTTTGTCAAGCTCCCACGCTGCCTTCACTTGGGGCCTGGTCACTTTTGCTACTGTTGCCCTATTGATCTGGCCTGTTGCTCGTAAAGTACTAATCCGAAGATTCCCCTGACAGACACTGGTCATTCAGTCTGATATTCTCATCTACACTGAGGAAAGTCGATAAGCTATACTTGCATCATGTCAAGAATTGGAATAGATGCACGTCTGCCGGCCTACAGAGATGGTGGCATAAGCACCTATACGCGTCAGCTTGTTTCTGCCTTGGAGGGCTTGCAGACTGAGCATGAATTCACAATCGTCCATCACCGTAAAGGTAAGGAACGTATTGGCAAACGCTTCCCGCGCTTAAACGTATGGACACCACCTCACAATAGGGTCGAACGCTTATCCCTCAGCTTAGAGCTACTTCCGCAGCATTTTGATGTCCTCCATAGCCCAGATTTCATTCCGCCATATCGGGGAGCACAACATCATGTAATCACCGTGCACGATTTGACATTTCTGCATTTCCCCCATTACCTGACAGCAGACGCACGACGCTACTACAATGCACAAATAGACGCTGCATGCAGGCATGCAGATCATATACTTGCGGTGAGCAGCGCCACAAGAAACGATCTCATCGGCATCCTAAACGTGACACAAGATAAGATTACCGTACAACCACACGGAGTGAATGCCAGGTATCGTCCACTGCCTCGCGAAGTAAGCCAAAAAGTGATTGAAGATCTCGAGCTTCCACCAACTTACATCCTCCACGTGGGCACACTCGAACCAAGAAAGAACATTATTGGTCTGCTTCGTGCCTACAGAGAAATCCTATCCCAGCTTTCCGAGTTGCCACCTGTGGTGCTCATTGGACGTCCAGGGTGGCTGTTTGAGGAGACTTGGCAGCAAATTGAAGCTTTGCAATTGCAGGATCATGTGATCTGGCGACAACATGTGACAGATGAGCAACTGCCGGCTGTATACAACAGAGCGGCTGTTTTCATATCACCGTCACATTATGAAGGCTTCGGGATGCCTGCACTGGAAGCAATGGCGTGTGGAACCGTACCGATAGTGAGTAATCGATCTTCGTTACCAGAAGTTGTTGGCGATGTCGGACTTCTGGTTGAACCTGATAACACAAACAGCATTGCTGACGCATTGCTTCTGGCTCTCTCAGATACGCAGTGGCTAGATATCAACAGGTCTGCAGCGATAGAACGCGCGAAACAGTTTACATGGGAACGTTCCGCCAAAATCGCACTGGATGTCTACACAAGGGTATCTTGAACGCCTATAATCAGGAAATGTTGGTAACTTACGCTAGGAATGTTCTTCTTTGAAAATACTCTTGTTGACCGCGAGTCTGCCGTACCCGCCACAATCAGGTGGCGCATTACGCACATATAGCATTATTCGCGGCCTCGCAGAAGCAGGGCACAACATCACACTGCTTAGTTACCACAACGGTTCACCAGTAACTCCGCAAAGCCCCATCACGCAGTTGTGTCAGCGGATTGTGACCGTATACCCACCTGATTGGAACAAAATCAAGCGCCTGCGATACTTGGTATTCAGTGGTCAACCAGACATAGCACTTAGGCTGCAAGATATTCAATTTGCTGAGAAACTAAAAAAGCTCACAAGGACAGAGGACTTTGACGTAGTGCAGGCTGAAGGAATTGAAATCGCGGGTTACTTAAGACTAGTCCGTACTCTGTTGCCTAATGCCAAACTCATCTACGACGCATTCAATGCAGAAGCTGCTCTACAAAGAATTGTTGCAAAGATTGACGCAACCCAACCACGACGGTGGTTACAATCAATATACTCTTTTATACAGACGAAACGCATTGAACGCTACGAAAGTGAACTCGTTCGTTCAGCAGATGCTGTTATCTGTGTCTCAGAGGAAGATGCCAATCTCCTGAGAGCCTATGCTCCCCAAAAGAAGCTGCACGTGGTTCCAAGCAGCATATTCGTAGATGATTATGAAGTAGATTCAGATCGTATCGAGTTGCCCAGAAACAGTTTGGTGTTCACAGGAAAAATGGATTATCGGCCAAATGTGGATGCCATGCTTTGGTTTCATGAAACAATGCTGCCTTACTTGCCAGACATTCACTTAACCATCGTCGGTCAACAACCGCATCCACGATTAACACACATTGCGCAAAATGATCGCATTCAGATTACGGGGTGGGTTCAAGACGTCATTCCATATATGCGCGCGGCAGACATATACATTGCGCCGCTGCGTATGGGGAGTGGAACACGGCTAAAGCTGCTTGAAGCAATGGCATGCGGTTGCGCCATTGTCGCAACAACGATCGCTGCCGCTGGTTTGTCTCCAGAAGCAAAGAAAGCGATGGTTATTGTAAATGAACCAAACGAGTTCGTAATGGCAATACGTGACCTTTTGGCAAATCCGCACATGCGGACCATTATGGGTATTAAAGCAAAAACAGTTGTTAAAAAATATTACGACTGGTCAGCGGTGAATCCTAGACTGTTGGAAGTATACGAGAGCCTCCGCAATGGATAGAGATGCTCTTGCGCATCGAAATCAGCAGCTTGCTGCCGCGTTTCATCAAGCACCAGTGCAACACCGTCTGCGACGCTACTTGATCCGAGCTTTCGCACGTTTCCCTTTTTCGCCTGTGCCTGGTAACCCACAACGAATTCTACTTATCAGGCCTGACCATATAGGCGATATGCTTCTGGCAATTCCTGCAATACGTGCACTGAAGAGCTCGCGGCCGCGCATGGAGATACACGTACTTGCGGGCCCATGGGCAGCTGGGGTACTGACGCATGTACAGGACGTGGACGTGGTGCTAACTATCGAGTTTCCAGGCTTTCATCGTGGTGAAGATAAGCAAAGCCTGACCGCACCTTACCAGCAACTCATACGTGTTTCGCGCCAACTTCGCCAAATCGGATATGGCGCAGCGATTGTGTTACGGCCGGACCATTGGTGGGGAGCGATGTTGGCACATGCTGCGGGAATAAGGCAACGAATCGGATATGACTTGCCAGACGTTGTTTCATTTCTGACACATGCGGTTCCGCATCAACATGAGCACGTGATACGTCAGAACTTAAGACTGGTGGAAAGATGGACTGGACCAATCGCGGACGAGGACGTGCCCTACCATTACGACGTTCTACACGAAGACTCACGTTATGTTTCTGAGTATCTTACTGATTTCGGTTTGGCAGCACAACACAGGCTACTTTGTATTCACCCTGGTTCAGGTGCGTGGGCAAAACAATGGGAAAACTCGCGCTGGGCACAGGTGGCGGACGTCCTGCATGAACAACTTGACCTGACAATTCTCTACACGGGTACAAGCTCTGAACACAGCCTCATAAAATCCATCCAAAATCGTATGCGCCACAAAGCATTTAACGTAGCAGGCGACTTCAGCTTAAGTCAGCTTGCAGCACTGTACAAACGTTCAGCCGCAGTTATCGGCGTTGATAGCGGACCTCTTCACCTGGCCGCAGCAGTTCACACACCTACGGTTACACTATTTGGCCCGGCGGACCCAGTTGAATTTGCTCCATGGGGTGACAGAAATCAACATGTGGTACTAGCGAGCACTATTGCCTGTCAGCCCTGCCGCGTCCTCGATTGGGGAGATGACGATCCAGAGAATCACCCCTGTATGCGAGATATCCCTGTAGCTGCCGTACTCGAGGCAACTAGACGGGTGATTCAGGCACCTTAGAAGTCAATCGGGGATAATAATCTCTGATAACCCCTCCTCAGGCGCTGGATAAGACAGATCCATCTGTTTTAGGGTATCGACGATTGTCTTAGTTATTATGTAATCGCGGTACCACTTACGGTTCGCGGGTACGATGTGCCATGGAGCATACTCAGTGTTGCAGTATGTCAACACGTCCTCATAGGCACTCATGTAATCATCCCACTGTTCGCGAACAGCCAGGTCTCCCTTAGAAAACTTCCAATGCTTGTCTGGCCGGTCGAGACGATCCTGAAAACGGCTACGCTGTTCTTCCTTACTGATATGCAGGTAAAACTTTAGTATTCGTGTCCCAGTATCAGACAGTAATTTCTCGAATTGGTTGATCTGATCGTAACGCTGTTTCCACACACTTTCCGGAACAAGGTTATTGATCCGCACCACCAGTACATCCTCATAATGACTCCGGTTAAAAATGCCGATCATCCCCTTGCGAGGCACCCTATTGTGAATACGCCACAAAAAATCACGTGCGAGCTCTTCTTGGGTCGGCACCTTAAAGCTTGTGACGTTCACACCTTGTGGATTGACGTTATCAAAGACTTTCTTGATCGTACTGTCTTTGCCACCCGCATCCATAGCCTGCAATACGATAAGCAGAGCATACTTTCCCTGAGCATATAGCATTTCTTGAAGATCCTTCATGCGATCTTCTAGCTCATCTTCGAGTGCGTCTGCAGAATCTTTGTTAAGATTGGCCGTATAGTCGGGGCTATAGTCTCTCAAAAGTACCCGGCTCAATGGTTCGGGAACAAGCCGCTGTTCATGTGCCATTATCAAGTATCTCCTCGCTCTGGGGAATAACAGTTATGGTCTTTTCATTTCGATACGTCACCATACCCATCCCCGCCCCCTTTATCTTCTTCACGTACTTCACACGCGTCATGTCAACCATGACATGCTTTTCACTACGTGAACGGCTGTAATAGGCAGCAATGGCGGCGGCCTTCTCTATCAACGAATCTGTCATTCGTCGCCCATCATCTCGTATTACGACATGCGCACCCGGGACACCCTGTGCATGAAGCCACATATCCTGGGGTTTCGCCTTTTTGAAGGTTACGTCTTCGTTTTGGCGACTATTACGGCCAACCCAGATAACGTAACCATCGTAGGTCAAGCGCAAAGATGTGCTACGCCCGCCGCCACCAATTCGTTTGAGCGGCTTGTCTCGCCCCATCAATCCCATGACCTGAAGCGCCTGAATCACATCATCGATTTCTGGCCAGTTTGTGGCTACTTCCAGATCGCTTGCAAGGTGCTCAAGATACGCATATTCGTTTTTTGTTGATTCGATCAGTTGCGGAACGCCAGCCTGAGCTCTCTTAGCACGATTGTATTTATCGAAATAACGCTGTGCATTTTCAAGCGGAGTAAGCGAGGGATCCAATTTAATGACCAGCTCGGGTTCATCAAGGTGATATTGTGCATGTAGTTCTGTTTGGCCAGGCTGTATCGCGTATTGGTAAGCAAGAATCAGTTCACCACTTTGCTGGAGCATTTCTCGCTCAGCATCGTCTTTCAGGCCACTCTCCATTGACGCTAGCTTTGCGCGGAGTTTCGCTTTGCCTTCGTCTATTGCTGCCTGAACAGGTTTCTTGGCTTCGGCATAAGCTTCAGGTCCAACCTGAATACCATAGTATGCACTCATGGCAGCGCTTACTGTTTCCGTGAGCTGCCATCCCTGCAGATGCGTAATCGGATACACACTATATGCTATAACAACACCATCTTGTACGACTTCACCCGGTTGCCACAAACGCTTTACAAGAGGTCCGACAACTCCTTGGATTGCATCATGCAAAGCCACAGAGTCAACATCAGCAGTGCGTACATCTACATCACCGGCGGCCCTGTAGACAATTTCCCTGGCCAAAAGAGGGCTCAATCCCAGAATGGCGCTGGTCAGCAATCGCACCAGTTTCTGCTTCGGATCTTCAATATTCTCCAACAAGTAATCCAGCTTCACAACATCGAGCTGAGAAGGATCGAATTTACCTACCTGCGGTGGTGGTGGTTGATATGCATGGTTTGGTAACGATAGACGCACCCGATTATCCTGGGGGCCCACACGATGCACACAGTCGAGTATAACGCCATCACGCAACAGTAGTAGATTGCTGCGCCGCTCCATAGGTTCAGCTAAAATGCTAACTGAACCTTCAGGCCCGTCGACATCGAATTGAATGACACGTTCATAGGGCGGTTGGCTGACATGAACTAGACGCCCGCCTTCAACATATCTTCGAAACAACAGACCGATTTGTGTAGGCTGTTGTAATCCACGGCGAAGCTTTTCGAACACAAGATGCACACGTGGTGTTTGCCTATCTGCGCTCAGGTAGAGGTAATGTCTGCGATGATTGACATATATCTCAAGCCCCATACCTGTAGCATCAACATCGATCACATCCTGAATACGCCCTCCAACGAGTAGGTCTGCAAATTCATCTACTAACGCTGCGAGAGTAAACGCATCAAGATACATGCTTGGGATTCCTAGCTAGAAGCTTGTGTCAGCAAGTAAGCGATTATGTCACCTAACTGACGTTCGGTAAGCTGCTGACCATAATTCTGAGGCATAGAGTTTGGATATCCGGCTACAATGTGGGCTGCGGGATACACAATACTCTCATAAATGTAGGCTTCTAGGGTGAGCGGGGCACGTGCCAATGCGTGGTCACTCAGGTCACGATATCCTGGAGCGATTTCACCGGCGCCGCTGATGTGACAGGCGTGGCACGCAAGTTCTTCGTTGACGAGCGCTTCTCCGCGCACCTCATCTGCGCCTACCAGCAACAAATTAACGACATCCATATAAGTTGCTTCTGTCAGATTGTCAGTAGCAACTGGATCCTCTTCAACACCTTCTGTTGCTACCACAAATTCGACCAGAAACACCACACCAACTACAATCACTAATCCCGCTGTCAAGAGTATTGGCCAGCGAGAAATCCAAGAGGAATGTTTAGGAACGGGCGGCATGAAGGCCCTCTTTTGCTATGTTTATTGATCGAATGATCGCACAAGCCTGCTGCTTTGAGCTCTACAGGAAGACTATGCGATCAAAGATCATCGCCAGGAACAGTAAGGCGAGATATGCCGAGGAGTACTTGTAAACGCTGCGCGCCGTTGGTTTATCTGCACGGCGGATCAGTTTAGCAGCCATGTATACCAGCCCTCCTCCCAAAACCAACGCTGAAATCACGTAAAACGCACCCAGGAAACCAATGTCCGGAAGCAATAGAGCGAGGCCGGGAATCAACGTTATCAGAAAGAGCTGGATTGAGTACAGCAGTATCTGCTCTCGTGTCACAGCCTCACCCCTCGCTACAGGCATCATCGGCACATTTGCAGCAGCATAGTCCTTATTCACGAGAATCGCGAGTGCCCAGCTATGCGGAGGAGTCCAATAAAAGACAATGGCGAACAGGATGAACGCTTCTAGTGACAGCGAGTTTGCCACAGCAGCCCATCCGACCAGAACGGGCATTGCACCAGCACCCCCACCGATAACGATATTTGCAACTGTGTTGCGCTTAAGTACCGCCGTGTAAAGGCCTACGTAGTAGATAGCACCAATCAGGGCGAGGGTGGCAGCTAACCAGTTAACGAAGACACCCAGAACGAGCACCGACCATGCCACCATCCCCGCGCCAAACAACAAGGCATTCGTAGGACTTATTCGACCAGAGGGAATTGGCCGACGAGCTGTGCGCTGCATTCGTACATCCATGTCACGGTCATAGTACTGATTCAGCGCACTTGCTCCGCCTGCAGCGAATATACCACCCAGGATTGTAGGTAATAGAATATCTACCGGCGGTATACCATTCCCTGCAACGACCATTGCAGTAACACAGGTAAAGACAAGCAGCGTGACAATACGCAGCTTCATAAGATCAGTATAATTGCGAAGCGTCTGCTTTAGTGAGACGCGGTGCTTTAAGATTGTGGTTGCCATTGAACCTCTGCCCGAATTTCGTTTACTTCACCAGTATTGATTGTTTCGATGACAGATATCATAACGAGAAAGCCCCACGTTGCTGCTGCCATCCCAACATGAGCAGCACCCCATTCAGGACCGGCGACACTGATGACGTACATTGCGCCAACACCGACCTGCAGCAAAAATGCGGCACAGACGGCAAGTGTCAGTCCACGAGTGAGACGATCTTCTCGCGTGCGATATACCTGCCATAATAGTATCAGAAGCGAAATACCAAAAGCAGCAACCGATAGACGGTGAATCATGTGAATGACCGCTAACTGACCTGCATCGCTGGGCCAGAGAATGCCAGGAAAACACAACGGCCAGTCTGTGCAGGCTAAGGTCGCACCAGCACCTCGCACCAATGCCCCTGTAAGGATAATGATGAGCGAAAATGCCGTATTCAGATAAGCAAGAGCCGTCACCTGATCACGCGGTATCAGCCGCCGCGGACGATAGGCCGCCATCACTGCTGCGGCCAGAAGCAAACCCAGCAACAGCATTGCCGTACCGAGGTGTAAGGTGACAAACGTAGGCGGCAGCTCGAAGATGACCACAATAGCGCCGAGGCCACTCTGAACCAGGAATAACAATGCCGCTCCCGCTGTGAGCCACAAAACCATACGATCACGGCGTCGGTAAGCACGCCAGGCAGTTCCCAACGTCCAAAGCCCTATCAGACCAATCAACACAGCAAACAGGCGATGAAGCCACTCTATCCAGGCGGTTAGGTTGTCAAGTGGTGGGATTATCGTGCCATCACAAAGCGGCCAATCACTGCCACAGCCCAAGCCGGAATCAGTGACTCGCACGACAGCACCAAATACGATCAACCCTAGAGTAAGTAATGCTGTAGTTGTAGCCAGATAGATAAATGCACGCGACGGGCGTACAGCGTCATCTTTACTCAGTTGCATGGGGTTCCTCAAAGAAGCTACCAACAAGACTTCAATTCATCAGGTTATTGATGGTAAGTTCGGCTCCGAAATGGCCGAACGCCTTTAAGTCTGCGTGGATCGATCTGATTCCAATGCATTCTCATCAGACGGATTAGCATTTGGCATTGCACGTGCTGTTGCCACCTGTTTATTGCCACCCCAGAATATTAGCGCGAGCGTGAGCCCTGCTCCAACGACATTCACCAGAACGAAAACAACCCAAATTATGAACTGATTAGCCTGTTCAGGTGTCGCCTTAAAAACCGATGCATCAGGATTCTCTGACTGGATGATGATAGGAGCTTCTGTCAGTAACTGCGAAGTCAATCCGCCACCAAAAATGATTAAAGCAACCAACCCAGCCAGGATCAACAGCCCTCTTCTCACAGCAGTACCTCCAAAGCAAACACCCGTTTCTTCAGCAATTTCTCACCGTTCGATTTTACCCTGCCCATCTCGTGGGTCAAGCGCCAGTAGACCAGCTCCGTGCGGGCTAAATGTCTTCAGAACTTGAATCAGCTTCACGTCTATCGCCCGATTCCTGAAGATTATCATCCACAGCATCCATATCTTCACGGATGTCGCCCACTTCGCCAAAAAGCCGTGGCGAATTAGCTGACATATGTGGCAAGATGACAATAAATCTACTTCCCTTTTCAGCCTCGCTCTCAGCTCTGACATGACCTCCATGCTTTTCAACGATTGCCTTTACAATCGCTAAGCCTAAACCTGTACCTTCGACGTTCGCATTGCGTTTATCACCTACGCGGAAGAATCGATCAAAGATGTAGGGCAGTTTATCCGCCGGAATGCCAATACCAGTATCTACAACCTCGACACGTGCGAAATCACCTTCGTTAAAGGCCTGAATTGTTACCATACCGTCTCGATTGTTGTATTTGACGGCATTACTTACCAGATTCACGAATACGTGGTTCAGCAAACGGGGCTCTCCTGAAACCGGCGCGAGGTCAGATGCAAGATGCACCTGCATGTTCACATTCCTGTGATTCGCCAGGTCTTGGATGATTGTCGCCGCTCGATTTATGATTGATTTCAAATCACATTCTTCAAATATGCTCTCATGCTCAGTGTCTAGACGTGCATAGTCCAGAAGCTCAAATATGATCTGTTCCATGCGCTCCATATTGATTATGGCGCGATTCACAAAATGCTTCTGCCGCTCACTGAGTTCGCCAGCATGCCCAACCAGTTCAACAAAGTGTTTTGCTGCCGATAATGGATTCTTTAGTTCATGAGCGAACAAATAGAACAATCCAAGTTCATCGGCGGTGTTATTCTGATCCAAAGCAACTACCCCCTGGGCAAACGCAAGAGCGCAGGAATGGTTTCAAAAGCGTATGCTATCCGCGTCCCATGCCATGTGAGCAGCGATCCATCTACCAAATGTATCTGTCGATTTCTGGCAGCGGGAATATCAAGCTTCTCAAATAATCTGACATGAGACTCAGAAAATTCGTACGGCTCGCTTGGCAGAAAGATAATGTCAGGCTGGGCCTGCTGTATGTCTTCCAGATTTACAACTGGATAGCGTTTGTCATACTCCGTTACAAGAGTACCCTCAGATTCATTACGAGCAGTCGCGTCAGTTTCTAGTCGGCGGCTATGCAAATAGTCAGCAAATACGTTTTCGCCACCGCACACACGGAGTAAATTCGAGAGGTATGTGTCCCCGCTGGCAGTCATGATAGGATCATACCAAATCGGCACAAAAACTCGAGGCAATTCTGACTCAGCCGACATGCCACGTACCCAATCGTAGGTGTACTCAATCAGACGTACACGCGGAACCATACTGGTTTCATCAAACAGTTCCATCATATTCCATAACAGGTTGAAAACGTCAGGCACTGTCTTAGGGAAAGTCACCCAAATAGGTATTCCAGCACCCTTTAGGGCTTCAACGTCTTCTTGGCGATTTTCTTCTTGGTTGACAATCACCAAATCTGGATTAAGACGAATGAGCTGCGAAACATCAGGATTGCGAGTGCCCCCAAATGACGGAACATGGTCGACTTGTCCATTCGGATAAACACAATAATCTGTCCGGCCAATAACTCTGTCGCCAAGGTTCAAATCAAACAGAGATTCCGTAACACTTGGGACCAGAGACACCACCGAAGTCGGCGGCGCAATCTCAGGCGGTAGAAGAGAAACTGGCTGTGCTGACATAGTCCCTACAGTCTGACGAGCTGGTCACGTTCTGGTCCAACACTAACCACTTGAATAGGAACTCCAACAAGCTCGGAGACGCGCCGAATATAATCACGCGCATTATGCGGCAGATCTGCCGCAGTACGCGCATCACTAATGTCTTCAGACCATCCTGGTAGCGTCTCGTAGATGACATTCGCTCGTTCGAAATCCAAAATTGTGCCAGGCGGATATAGGCGACGTTCACCGCTTATGTCATACGCTACGGCTATCTGTAGCATGTCCAGACCACTCAGAACATCTAACTTAGTCAACGCAAGCTCTGTACATCCGTTTACCGTCACGGCATACCGCAGAACAACCGCATCAAGCCAACCACAACGACGAGGACGTCCAGTTGTCGTTCCAAACTCGTCCCAATACTTTTCACCTGTGCCCCGAAGTCTATCAGCAATATCCCCACTGAGTTCCGTTGGCATCGGTCCACCACCGACACGAGTACTAAAGGCTTTGGCAACCCCAAAGACGGTATCGACCTGAGTTGGGCCGATACCGAGTCCTGTCAGGGCCCCCCCCGATGTCGGCGATGAACTTGTCACAAAGGGATAAGTCCCGTGGTCGACATCAAGCATTGTACCTTGCGCCCCTTCGCAGAGTACGCGAGCCCCCAACTTCAGCTGTTCGGCGAAAAAGGCAGTTGTGTCCGTGATAAATGGACGAAGCTGCTGCGCGGCTTCGAGGTGTTGCTGCAATACAAAATCGATCGATGACTGGCCTGACTGTTCCAACGCCTGTTTGCTCCACGCGATGTGCGCAGTCAAGGCGTCAGCATAAGCTTCCAAATCGAGCATTTGCCCCATTCGAAGCCCCTGCCGTCCTGTCTTATCCAGGTAAGCAGGGCCAATGCCGCGCAAAGTCGTCCCGAGTGCCTCTGTTCCACGCTGGGCTTCCTGCGCCGCATCAAGCGCAATATGCCCAGGCGTGATGATATGAGCACGATCACTAATGCGAAGAGTGTCGGGGCTGATGGTCACCCCCTGATCTCTAAGACGCTGCATTTCGGATAGCAGATTGAGTGGATTGATCACCATTCCATTGCCCATAACAGACACAGTATTGGGGTGCAATATCCCCGAAGGAATGAGATGTAACTTATAGACTTGATCACCAACAGCAACGGTGTGACCTGCGTTGTCACCACCGCTGTAACGTGCCACAATATCCGCTTCCTGGGACAGCCAGTCGACAAACCGGCCTTTACCTTCATCTCCCCACTGCGTGCCAACGAGAATGGTAACTGGCATAGTTGAACTGGACTCCAGACAGAAAAAGTCGTAGCGCAGCGATACGCGCTCACGTCAGCATACAAGAATTGGTAGAATACTCACGGGATGCCTATACCCACACAAAAGTGTAGCATATTCTCTGAAAACTGTGAGACAGTATGACTCAGCTGGATTGGTAAGCACTCCCAAGGGAGATCGTGATAAGGCGGTTGCCCCAGGTTTCCAACTGATCGGATGTACCAAGAGCCAGAGCTGCTCCGGGCGCAATAGACACGGATATCGTTTGAGGTTCAGCCTGTAACACTGCCTGAACAGCCCGTGATGCCTCGGCACCACCTGCATTTGGCTCAATGAACGACGACTCCAACCAGTTGAAGCCATCATAAAGGTCACCCTCGTCCGAAAGCCACCAACGGCCGAAAAGGTTCATAGCGAGACCCTCAAATAGCAGAACTGCCCCTCTCTTATACGCTTCGAGAAGCCCATCGAGGGGTAGGCCTTCTAACGCACCGTAAAGTGCATTCAGACTGTTACCTGCTTCAACAACAACGACAGAGGCCCTAGAAATGTCCTCGGCAACAGCTGATCTGTTATCACTTTCAAGATCGATAGCGTAACCGGTCGGCGCACCCAGATCATCCATATCATCCTGGATAGATTCGCCGCCGTCATCAGCAAGTGAAAGGTACACTACCCCGCCGTCGGCTATTGCACGCGACAACACCTGGGCACGCAACGGGCTCCCTGGGGTATTGCCACCGCTGAACACCAGCCACCCCAGGCCACTGATCCATTTCAAGGCCGGTTGGGCATTCATGTGAATGGCTCCTTTATTTCTATTCCTGCGGGATTACATACTCGCCTATGGCTGTTGCCATCAAAGCAACAGCAAGAGGCAGCGCTGACTCATCAAAATCAAATTTTTCGTGATGATGCGGAAACGATAGACCTTGTTCCCTGTTAGCTGCGCCCACAAAGAAAAAAAGCCCGGGAGCATGCCGCATGAAGGCATACACATCCTCACCAGCTGTTGTACGTTCATCGACGATCTGCAGACTTGCTGCTGAGATTCTCTTAAACGCCTGGTGAACACGATCGACTACGTGCGGAGTATTTTCCACCGGCTCTGTCTTGTGGTGTATCTCGACACGAGACTCACACCCAAGAGCAAGTGCAACCTGAGTACACACATTTTGTATTCTTTCAGAAATTCTATTGCGTACCTCGGCTTTGAACGTTCTAAGCGTGCCAGAAAGTCGCGCTGTTTCCGGTATGACGTTATGTGTTGTTCCTGCTTCAACGCGCGTAACACTGAGAACTGCACTATCAAGTGGATCGACATTTCGGCTTATGATCGTCTGTAATGCTGTAATAATGTGCGCTGCACACACCACAGGATCCACTGCATCCTGCGGTATACCACCATGTCCACCACGACCGGTGATGTGCACGTCGAAATTCGACACGGCAGCCATTATTGGTCCAGAGCTCAAACCAACGGATCCGATTGGCAACTCAGTCCAAAGATGTAAGCCCAGCACGATATCTGGTGTCGGATCATCAAGAACTCCGTCACGGACCATCGCTTGAGCTCCCTGCCCGATTTCCTCAGCAGGTTGAAATACAAACTTGATCCGACCCACTAGATGCGATTGCAATGAGCTAAACAATTTGGCTAATCCCAACAGGATGCTCATGTGACCATCATGGCCGCAGGCGTGCATCTTCCCATGATTAAGTGACCGATAATCTACGTCATTTACTTCGAACACGGGCAAAGCATCCATGTCGCTGCGCACAAGAACAGTCGGCCCATCGCTTGCGCCTTCGAGTATGCCGACTACGCCTGTACCACCTACCCCAGTCTGAACTTCCAGACCAAGCTTGTGCAATTCATCGGCAATAATGGTTGAAGTACGCTGTTCTTCGAAAGCCAGCTCTGGATATCGATGGAAATCACGGCGACGTGCAATGAGGTCTGCACGCATAGCTTCAGCAATGGCCCAATAGTCGATGACCGTCATATTTCTTGCCGTTTCAGAAATGTGTTCAGCTAATTCATGTCAGCCGCGCAATTGTATCACGCGAAATTTCTCAACGTAACGGGGATAATCAGGAGGTGCACCTGTATCTAGTGAACGCTCACGTACACGGACCGCCATTGCGTCCATATCAGCAATCTGGCTACGATGATGCTGCAACGAAGCAATCTTCGTTTCAATTGTATCGCTCACATCAACCGTAATGGTTGGTTCGGCAGCACCTACAATGTATACAGAAAGGACTTTGTGCGGTTCCAGACCTTCGTCACGCTGTAACTCGGGAAAGTTGAGACGATCACGTGCAGCAGGGAAGACAGCCTCAAGCGTGGCAGCACCTATTGCCCGATGATCGGGATGATTGACTGCACCTGTGCCATACCAGAAAACGGTAGGATCAAGCGTCACAATACGGTCAGGCCGTTTTGATCGAATAAGGCGCGCAACATCACGCCGGAGTTCCAATGTAGGGAACAGCTCACCATCCCTGTATCTCAGAAATACAACATCTCTAATGCCGAGCTCCTTCGCGGCAGCACGTTCTTCTTCTTCACGTATCGTTGCTAACATCTCAGATGTCATTTTGGGATCGGCGCTACCCTTGTCCCCACTCGTCGCAACGACCAGCGTGACCTCAGCACCACTGCGCGCCCAAAGTGCCAGACTACCTCCACAGAAGAACATTGCATCGTCGGGATGTGCAAAGACGCCCATAACACGCAGTGGCGCTTGTGTAGGTTGAGACATCAACTTGTCCTTTCCAGGCAATTCTGTGGCAAACGAGAACAACGCAAAAGCCTAACAAAAAAGGACGTACAGGTGTACGTCCTCTCAGGCCAATTTTGCGCGCTTATGCAACTGTATTGGCGCAAGTCCGAATAAACAGCTTAGTCACGGTCGGCACGCCGTGCGCCCGGTGGTAATCCACAGTCGCACGCACCGTCTCCATGCTTGTCACATGGAGCTTTCGCCTTTTGCTCAAGTGCGCGGAGTTCCTCGAGCGGAATAATGTCTTCTCGCTCGACAGTCACACGTCCCATACCCTCAATATAGAGCATGACTGCATCGCGGAGCGGCATTACGTCGATGACTTTTCCTTCTCCAAATGGAGATCCAACCTTCTTGCCTTTCCGCGGAAGCTGTTTTCGCGCTTCGACATACTGTTCGTACTCGTAAACGAGACAACAACGCAACCGCCCACACATACCGGTAATCTCGGATGGATTGAGCGAAATCCCCTGAGCCTTCGCCATCTTTATCGAAATGGGGCTGAAGTCTGTGAGGAAAGTACTGCAACAACGCTCAACGCCACAGGCACCGTAACCTCCGAGTAGTTTTGCAACATCACGTGGTCCAATCTGACGAATATCGATCTGTGCATCAAATTGGCGGCTCAGGCTACGTCTCAGGCGCGACGTATCGACTTTTTCCTCGGAAGTAAACAGGAACGTGAGCGTCGATCCATCGTAGTTGTACTGAGCAGCAACAAACTTAGCATCGTCAAAGCCGCCGATAGACTGCGCCTTTTCCTGGCATACTACCAGTGCCTCCGCTTGCTTGCTTTCCCACTCCTGACGCAGCGCAAGATCACGCGGTGTAGCTGGTCTCAGTATCGGTCTGATGTCGCGTCCGGATTCAGCTACTGTAAAACCCATGATCTGCCCCATCTGGCGACCACGCGTTGTTTCAACAATGACAAAATCACCTGCCTGCAAATCGGGATGTTCACTGTAATCAAAGTGATAAAGTTTGCCAACTTTCGTGAATCGCACACCAGCTACAGTCCGCGGTGATACCTGTTCCGCCGCAGATTCAACCATAATAACCACCTCACTTCCAATACACGCCCAGTGGCGCTATTTGTCCTACGATGCACTCAACGCGTCCGTGTAACATGGGTTTGGCGTGAGTGACCAGCTATTGACCGGTCTCGTTAACTGTAAATTAAACACCCAGTAAACGCAATACGCCAAGAAACAATCCTGCACTCCACAATGAGCAACTGGTCCGTATATAAAATATAGCCTTTATGCTGACATAGTCGAAACTTGACTCTGTGCGAAGAATTGACCAATTGGCCCTTATGTGGGTAGAATAGAGTTTGCAAATGGAGTTTGCGAATCACCCACAACCTTGCTCCATTTACGTCACCGATGCGGGTGACAAGTGTTGACACGGCTTGGCAGGCGAAAACTCCAACATTTAGTTACCCGCATCACCTACACTGAATTCCCCAACCTTTTTCAGACTTAGACCTAAGAGTGCAAGGCGCAAGCTCACGCTATAATTGTTGCCACACTCAAATAGTAACTTCTGCATGAGGCTGTGTAATGACAACTCATATCCTTTTATTGCATGGACCGAATCTGAATCTACTTGGTACGCGTGAGCAGAATATATATGGGAGTATTTCCCTGGATGATATTAACTCTCGAGTGCGCCAACATGTTGCATCGCTTAAGGTTGAACTACGAATTCAACAGTCAAACCATGAAGGCGAACTAATAGACATGCTGCATATCTCACGAAATTGGTCGGATGGGGTAGTATTCAATCCTGGTGCGTATACCCACACGTCGATTGCGCTGCGCGATGCGATCGCCGCAATTCAGCTGCCTGTTGTCGAAGTGCATCTGTCGAACATACACAGCCGTGAGGAATTTCGCCATCGTTCATATTTGGCGCCAGTGTGTGTCGGCCAGATCACTGGATTTGGCTGGAGAAGCTACCTTCTTGGTATTGATGCGCTGCTGGGTCACTTAAATAACAAACGCAACACATCCTGAAGTTAAAGCCAATTACTATAGCACGGATACTGTATGTCTTGTCGCTTGTTGATATTTAGTCTTCAGAGACCTTGGCGATCATGCCCATACAAGTTCCGTTTGTGATGCTTATACTCTATACGGAGACAAGCCGATGCATCTGGATACTAAGCGCAAGTATCGAAACATGACTAAAGATGAAATATTGGAACTAGTCAGCGAAGCACGTGTTCGCTCTATCTCATTATGGTTTACCGACATTATCGGCAACGTGAAAAGTGTAATGATACCGTCCGGAGAACTTGAATCGGTCATAGAAAACGGTATCTGGTTCGACGGTTCATCCATCGAAGGTTTCGCACGAATCGCTGAAAGTGACATGGTACTACGTCCAGATCTCAACACGTTTGGACTGCTGCCTTACACCGATTCACTACAAGACCGCACCGCCCGCCTGATTGGAAATGTCTATACACCTAATGGTGAACCTTTTATCGGTGACCCGCGCTATGCGCTTCAGCGCGCATTGCAAGAAGCTGAAGAAATGGGTTACCGTTACATGACAGGAATGGAACTGGAGTTTTTCCTGTTTAACACGGATGAACATGGCCAGCCCATCTTGAATGCACCGCAAGACAATGCAGGTTACTTTGATATATCGAATGAACCTTCGCATGTTGTCCGCCGGGAAATGGTATCGGCATTGGAAGCAATAGGAATAGGTGTTGCTTCTTCTCATTCCGAGACCGGACATGGGCAACATGAAATAGATTTTCACTATGCTGATGCGCTTGTTTCAGCTGATCATATCGTAACAACACGGGTTATTCTCAAGACAATTGCGCAACAGCACGGCCTGCACTGTACGTTTATGCCACGCCCGATTGCTGACATGCCTGGTAGCGGCATGCATACGCATCAGAGTTTGCACGATCTAAAGACAGGCGAGAACCTCTTTTCTGATCCTGATCAAGCCTACGGGCTATCGGCGGTGGCGCAGCATTTTCTCGCCGGACAGCTAAGCCATGCGCGAGGAATGTCTGCAATACTTTCACCTTTAGTCAACTCCTACAAGCGGCTGGGAACAAGCTTTGAAGCTCCTGTATTTGTTACTTGGGCACATATCAATCGTGGCGCTTTAATCCGAGTACCGGGTGTATCTGTAGGCAAAGAAGCACATACGAGACTCGAAATGCGTAGTCCTGATCCAAGCAGCAATCCATACCTCATGATGGCTGTTATGCTTGCCACGGGCATTGAAGGAATCAAACAGAAGCTGCCCCTGCCAGAGCCGCATGAAGAAATCTATCTTGCGCGGCCCCAGGAACGGCTGCGTCCGACCAATATGCTACCAACCTCGCTGGGTGAAGCACTTGACGCACTCGGTTTGGATGACGTGGTACAAGGCGCACTGGGCCCATATATCAGCGATCGTTATGTCACGGCAAAACGCCAGGAATTTGAAGAGTACAACCGTCAAGTCACAGATTGGGAGCTGAAGCGATATCTGAATAGATTCTGACGCTAGATGACTCGTTTACAGATGTCTGAGCGTTAGCTGATGAAGCAGACCTAGCGCTTCGTGGGCTGTTGCAGGATGCATGATGAGAGACACACTACAACCAGAGGGGCCCTGCGCCAGACCCAGAAGCTGTAGGTCTCCTAATTGTTCGAGAATGTGAGCCAAAGTCAGGCTGCTGTGGTTTAGGTTTACGCCAATGAGCGTTGCTACACTTACCACATGTGTAGTCCATGATTCAGGCACCTCTGATTCGTGCAAACGACTTTGAACTGAATGCCGAAGACTTTCAAGCGAACCTAGACCAACGTGCGGTGGAATTACAAAACACACCATACTATGACCCGAGGATTGTGCTGTTATCATCACATCTGCTGGTGTGCCTAATGCCAGCACAAGTTCGTCTTGTATTTTTCCTATGATCCCATGTAAATCTCCACTCCTGGACGCCAACAGTGCTAATCCATGGATAGAGGTAATCGCCTTTATGCGGGACGCCTCTATCGCATTGTCAATATGTCTGACAAGTGTGCCTGGCTGTTGCGGCCGGTAGACATTTCGAATCCTCAGGGGAATGCGCTTGTCCTCCAGGGGTTGAATCATACGTGCATGGAGAATACGAGCACCGAAATACGCCAATTCTGCCACTTCCACGTACGAGAGCTCATCAATGACACGGGCATCTGGCACTTCATCAGGGTCAGCGGACATCAACCCATCTACATCCGACCACATCCAGAGCTCATTAGCATTTAAACAGACACTGAGCGTTGCCGCCGTATAGTCACTACCTCCTCGTCCCATTGTCGTCGGACGTCCGTCAGGGGTTACGCCGATGTACCCAGCTACAACCGGAACGATGTTACGCGACAACATGGGTACCAGATGTGTCTTGATACGCTGTTCAGATAAATCAATGTCGGCTTTCGCATTACCAAAACCAGCATCGGTCACAATAACATCTGTACCATCTATCGCCACACCGCGAAGCCCGTTTTGACGCAGTAATGCTGCGATTATTCGTGCAGAGAGCCTTTCACCAACGCCAGCGATGCGATCACCGACCTCGGGCGACAGGTTCTCTTTTGGGATGCTGGCAACTTGCTGACATATATCCAGCATCTCAAACAGCAAACGGTCTACATCAGCTTCAAGCGCAGTGCTTTCCAAATTACCTAGCGGCAATTCCTCTATTAGCCCTAAATGCCGTGCCCTGAGAGTAGCAGCAATGCGCCGATATCCTCGTGAGCTGCCCATTTGTGCGAGATGGGCAGCTTCAAAGAGCATATCAGTGACGCCTTCAAGTGCGGATGCAACCAGTATGAGATTAGTCCACTTTTTGCTCTCATGAAGCACAATACTCAGAACTTGTGAAAGAGCCGCGGCGCTCCCCAAAGCCGAACCGCCAAATTTCATTACCAGGGTTTTCATGCTTGCCTCGTTGCCTGGTGCGGGATACCCGGTGCATGTACATGGCTGTCGATTATAGCCCTATAAGCGTGATTTTCCAGTTAACCCCTTGCTACATGTTTTCCAGGAGACACACTGAAGATCAGAGTAACCTAAGCGATGCTGCTCCGAGATTGGATAATTTGCACCTAACTTGCCTCTTCTACATGCGTCGAACAGGGGAAAACATTATGGATGTTTGGCTCACTATCCTGCGCATTGTTCACATAATCGGTGGAATAATCTGGGTTGGTTTTGGCATATTCCTAACTTTCATACTGCTGCCAGCTCTAAGACACCCAGGAGAAGAAGGGCTTCGGCTATACGCCGATTTACAGCTCACACGTTTGATGCCCATCGCATCCAGTTTGACAACAGTTGCAGGGGTACTGCTCTATCTGCCACCTTATCAGTTACGTATCATTGGCACGGGGGGAGGTATCATACTTGCGATCGGATCTATTGCAGGACTCTTGGCGTTTGGGCATGGTATCGGTCTCGGGATCGTGACTAATTGCTTTGATTCCGCCATAAACAAATGGACAGAAGCGAACACACAAGAAGCTGTATCAGCCGTCCAATAAGCACACGAGCGACTTTATCGAAATGGTCTGGTAAGCGTAGGCCTATTGTTAATCGCTGTGCTTGATATAGCAGCGGTACGTCACTTGATAGGCACACCACTGCCAATCTAGGTTCACCCCAGCGCAAGTCCGGTCAGTTGGTTAGTGCCTGCAGGATAGCCAGGACATCTTCCGCGGGCACATCTTCGATTATGTCGGGTTGGAGCAACCCACGAAGTATGATGAAACGCGATCGACCGCCTCGCCATTTTTTGTCCGTTTTCATCGCAGCCTGAAGCTGGTCTGGGTCCACACCTGATATGCGCCGGGGCAGCCCCGTCTCTTCCAGGAGATTATCTACCAAAGCAACCAGAGATACATCACATAATCCGAGGCGTTCAGAAAGCATGACTGCAGCCAATAGACCGACACCAACAGCATCGCCATGCAACCAGCGGTAGTTTGTAGCCTGCTCTATTGCATGAGCGAAGGTATGCCCAAGATTGAGGTGCGCACGCACATTGTGTTCATAAGGATCTCGTTGCACAACGTCGATCTTCACTTGCACAGCCCGACTCACCAGATCTGCCGCCGCAGCAGATGACCTACGCGCAGCCTTGAGAAACTCCAGGTCGAGAAGTTTTTCATCAGCCAATAGACCATGTTTTAGGACTTCAGCGAGTCCACAGCGCCACTGCTCATCCGGCAAAGTCTTCAGCACCTCTGTATCAATCAGCACAGCGTCAGGTTGTTTGAACGCGCCGACAAGGTTTTTTCCCTGGGGTAAATCAACACCAACCTTACCCCCAACGCTGGAATCGACCATTGCAAGCAGGCTCGTGGGTACCTGAACAAGACGCACTCCCCGCATATAAGTGGCCGCAACGAAACCTGCGACGTCCCCCACAACGCCACCCCCTAACGCGAGGATTGTCGTTGAACGATCAGATCCAGCAGCAATGCAGGCATCGTAGAACTGAGCTACTGTAGACAGTGTCTTGAACTGTTCACCATCCTCCATCACAGCAACCTGAGAATTGTCAATACGCTGTGAAAGCGACTCACTGTAAAGTTCATTTACGGTCGTATTGGTCAGAATCATGACGTGACCGCTCAGCTCAACGCCTGTCATGTCATCCAATAAGCCCGGCTGTATTTTTATATCATAGGCTTTTTCGGGCGTATCTACAGTCAGCTGGTACATAGCGAAACAACTTCCTCAACAACTTCGTCAGGTGTCTTTCCCGTAGTATCTACATGATTAGGCAGAACTGCATAGGCAGCTGAACGTATCGTGAGTAGATCGCGCCAATTAGGTGCCAGGGGCCGTCCAACGGTGTCGCCATCAAGCCTGTCGGCAATAACATCTGGTGCTGCCACCAAACAGATGACAACCGCCTTACGCATTGCCAGTTGACGGTTCTTTTCAGTCACCAACGTACCACCACCAGTAGAGATAACTAGTCCCACTCTCTCCACAAGTTCGGCAAGTAGAACGCTCTCAAGTCGACGAAAATAGGCCTCTCCATCATGTGCGAATATTTCGGGTATGCTCTTCCCGACTCGCCTGACGATTTCATCATCCATATCAACGAAGATGTGATTCAAGCGTGAAGCAACAAGCGCACCTATCGTGCTCTTTCCTGTACCCATAAAACCCGTGATGATGATGTTCCGATTAGTCATAACCAAATCGCCATTGGACATCATCCATTGGAAGGTCTTCGAGGCGATTGCGGGCTAGCGAGCGAAAACGTGGCAACATTTCCTGTATACTGTCGCCGCCTAGTTTTTCGATTAACACATCGGCGATGATTGTGGCCAATACGGCCTCCCCAACAGGCACTGCACGTGGGAGTGCACAGAAGTCACTACGTTCATACACAGTGCGATCTGCCTGGCCCGTTGCCAGATTTACGCTGTCTGCACCCCGTAGCATGGTAGAGATGGGCTTCATCGCGACCCTGACTACAATGGGTTCACCAGTGGTTATTCCCCCTTCAAGACCACCCGCACGGTTAGTACGGCGCTTAATGTCCCCAGATTGGCCAAGCTCGATTTCATCATGCACCTGGCTACCTCTGAGTCTGGACTGTTCAAAGGCATGTCCGATCTCAGCCCCTTTCATGGCCTGTATTGTGACCATTGCCCCAACGATCTTTGCATCTAAACGCCGGTCATAGTGCACATGAGAACCGAGCCCTGGTGGAACGTTTAGCGCTACAACCTCGAAAACGCCACCAAGAGTATCTTTGTCAATCTTCACCTGTCGAATGGCCTCATGCATTTCCTGGGCAGCCACTGCATCAGGACAACGAACGTCATTGCTCTCGGCTGCTTGAAACAGAGCTTGGTAATCTGGTGCTTCCGGTATATTGGCCTTCACCGCGCCAATCTCAGATACATAGCCAAGAATCTCTATACCAAAAATTGCAAGAAACCTTTTGCACACAGCACCTACGGCGACCCGCATCGTCGTCTCACGTGCGCTGGCCCGCTCCAAACCCAGGCGAAGCTCTCGGTAACCATATTTCAGAGCTCCAGTAAGATCAGCGTGGCCGGGCCGCGGTGTTGTCATGGGTTTGATGTCACGATCGCGCCAATTCTTGAAGTCACGGTTTTCGACAATCATAGAGATAGGGCCACCAGTCGTGTGGCCATTCATAACACCGCCAGTCAGACGCACGGCATCCTTCTCAATGTGCATACGTCCACCACTGCCGTAACCGACCTGGCGCCGTGCCAGATCAACGTTTATGTCATCCTGGCTTAGTGCAATACCCGCTGGCATACCCTCGAGGATCGTAGTCAGCAGCGGACCGTGGCTCTCACCGGCAGTGAGGTATCTGATGGGCATGATACGTTTAATCCCTTCGTTGATGATAGCTTAGCTTCTACGTGCGTCAGACGTCACGCATTGCCAGCGCAGATTGTGCAGCGGAGTACATGATCTCAATAGGAGCCTCTTTGCCTGTCCAGAGAGAGAATGCAGCTGCTCCCTGACGCACCAACATTCCCAATCCGCCTATGGCATAGCCTCCCGCAGCTCTGACCATCTGCATAAATCGCGTGGTTACGGGACGGTAAATCATGTCATAGGCAACTATGGATGATGGGATAGGTATATCTTCGGGCCATGGAGAGGCTTCAACCTGAGGCCACATTCCCACTGAGGTGCAGTTGACGACCAACTCAGGTCTCCAATCCAACAGCTCAAGCATCTCCATTACACTGATGTCACTCACGCTAGCCGAAAACGTAAGTTGTGCGACCATCTCCTCTGCTCTTGACCTGGTGCGATTTATCACCGCAACACGAGCGCCCTGCTGCCACAGGCCATAGACGGCCGCCCTGGCGGCGCCACCAGCCCCAATCACCACCACACGGCGGTCCTTGATGGGAATATTGTGAGCCTTCAGGTCATCTATGAAACCGTCCACATCTGTATTTGTGCCTGTGTCATTTCGAAAGTCGATCGTGTTGATCGCGCCAATTGCGCGCGCTTTTTCATTTGGGCGCACATACTCTAGTGCGGCCTGCTTAAACGGCACAGTTACGTTCAATCCGATATAACCATGTCGTTTTGGCTCAACAAATGCATGGCGAACAATATCGGGCGGAATCGCCATTGCATCATAGACCCAATCGAGCCCCATTGCCTGAAACGCAGCATTGTGCATGGCAGGGCTAATACTATGCTCAACGGGCCAGCCAACCAGTCCAACTCTCTCCGTCATCGGATTTCCGGTTCCTTTCCGGCATCGGAAATCAAGTCCATTTTGCGCTTAGATTTTTCCCTCTGACTGTAATGATCGTATAGTCGGTATCCATACGCAATACACGCAACAGGCAGGAATCCCAGCGACAACATTAGCCAGAGTGGTGGCTGTGTCGCAAACACAAGGAGCATCACACTTGTGTATAGCCAGACACTCATCAGGAGAAAGAAGCCCCAACGTATCAGGCTGCGTCTTTGAACTACTAGATAACCAGTGCCAATCCAACCAATCGAACACAACACGAACATCACCAATTCCATTAAGTCTCATCCTTCACTATCGATACGATCCCGCCAGAATCTGGGCATCTGGCAACAGACGTATCCTGTGTTTTACTCTGCCGGTTCGGGCACGAAATTCGCTCCTAGTTTAGCAAATGTCTCTGCAAAACCGGGAAACGAATCTGCAGCGCAACTGGAATCAGTCACCGTCGTGATACCCTCCGCTGCCAAACCAGCCACGGCCATACTCATTGCCACACGATGATCATCGTGCCCATCCACAACCGCTCCATCCAGTGATTGACGTCCCTTGATTCTAAAACCGTCGTCCCGTTCTTCAATTGCGGCCCCAAGCTTCCGGAGTTCGCCTGCCATAACGGCGATACGATCGGTTTCTTTTACGCGCAGTTCTTTTGCGCCGAGTACCAGCGTTTCACCTGACGCACACAGCGCAGCCACCATGAGCACGGGAAACTCATCTATCATCCTGACTACAAGGTCGCCATCTACAACAGCACCCCGTAGCTCACTCGATTTGACACGGATGTCACCAATAGGTTCACCAGCTTCCAGCCCAGTCTGCGTTACCGTGATATCAGCGTCCATCATGTCAAGCACTTCAAGCAAGCCTGTACGCGTCGGATTTAAGTTAACGCCTGTGATGGTCAAATCACTATCGGGAACGATAAGGCCAGCCACTATCAAAAACGCTGCCGATGAGATATCTCCTGGCACGGTCATGTCCAGTGGCTGCAGCGTGGCACCTGGCTCGAGGGTGATCGCGTCCCCTTCCTGTGTTAGCTTGGCACCCATAGAAGACAGCATACGCTCTGTGTGGTCTCGTGCAGGACCCGGCTGAATCACCATCGTTGAACCTTCGGCAAACAGACCAGCCAATAATATAGCGCTCTTTACCTGGGCACTAGCAACAGGCAATGCATACTCGATTCCTCGCAATTGCGCAGGTTCAATCTTAAGGGGACAGTACCCGTCTCGGGCAGCGATTTTCGCTCCCATCATGAGAAGCGGATCAGTAATCCGCCTCATTGGACGACGACGCAGTTGTTCGCTGCCGTCAAGCACACTGGCGAAAGGCTGACCAGACAGAATACCTGCTGCCAGGCGAATCCCTGTACCTGCATTGAGGAAGTCCAGAACATCATCGGGGCTTTGCAGATTTCCACCACGTAGTGTCAATGTATGTGCGTCGTGGCGATCGACTAAGATTCCTAGTTTTTGAATGGCACGAAGCGTAGCTTCCGTATCGCCAGCATTCAACCATCCACGGATATTTGATACCCCAGGAGCTAACATTCCAAGTAACAAGGAGCGATGACTGAGTGACTTATCGCCAGGAACACCTATTTTGCCCGATAAAGGTGTACCTGGCTTAATAACAATACGATCGGGTGTATGCATGAGCTACGCCTCACGTCCCACAGCTTCAGCAACACGTCGGACACGTTCCATCATCTTGCCAAAGTTCTCCGGTCGTAAACTCTGGCGTCCATCCGATACGGCACGTTCAGGTTCATGATGCACCTCAATAATCAGGCCATCAGCGCCAGCAGCAATGCCGGCCAAGGCTAGAGGTTCCACGTACTCCCACTTACCTGTCGCATGACTCGGATCGAACACAACTGGCAAATGAGTTAGTCGCTTCAAGGCCGGTATAGCGTTGATATCCGCTGTGTTGCGTGTTTCAGTTTCGAAGGTGCGAATACCACGTTCGCACAGCATTACGCGATTATTCCCATGTTGCAGGATGTACTCGGTCGCCATGAGCAAATCCTGAACTGTGCTGGACATACCACGCTTCAACAAGACCGGATGCTGACTTTCACCAACAGCATTGAGCAGTGTGAAATTTTGCATGTTACGTGCCCCAACCTGCAGCACATCAACGTACTTCGTCATGACGGGCAGCAAATTCGGATCCATAATTTCGGTGACGATGGGCAGCCCGGTCATTTCACGAGCCTCTGCCAGCCATTCCAAGGCTTTTTCACCATGTCCCTGAAAACTATAGGGAGACGTGCGCGGTTTGTAGGCCCCTCCTCGCAGTGCCGTTGCTCCTGCCTCCTTAACTGCACACGCAATTTCGATAATCATCTCTCGACTCTCTACCGAACATGGTCCGGCAATTACAAGAATCTTTGATCCACCCATCCGGCTCCCATTCAGAGGCACGAGCGTATTTTCTGGATGGAATGAACGATTTGCGAGCTTGTAGGGCTCTGTAACCCGCACCGCTTTGTCAACGCCTGGCATGCTGCTGTAGTTCTCTTCACGTTTTGGCGTTGGGCTTTCCCCAACAAGCCCGATAATCGTCCTCTCTTTACCTTGAGAGATGTGCGCTTTGTAACCATCTGCCTCAATTCGTGCAATTACGTCAGCGATTTGTTTTGCAGTAGCACCATATTGCATAACCACAATCATGATGAGATGTCCTCGTGACTTTTTGTGCGAAGTTTATATCTATGCAACCTTGTAGCCTTTATTGCAGTTACTGGAAAAATGCTCACAGCGATCTATACCTTTTTAAGGTCTGGTCGCAGAACCTGGGCCCCTCTGAGGTAAATATGTTCCACATCCTCGAGGGACTTGCCTGTATTCCAATGAATCAACACACGAATGCACATGCTAAGGCCAGTGGGCACATGAATCTCCTGAAAGCCCAGCAATGCTGTGTTCGACCAACCGATATTGCGCGCCGCTTTTGCAGGATAACAAGCAGTAAGATCAGGTGTTGTGGTGAAGAGCACACTAGCCACCATCTCCTCCTGAATATCATTCGCCTCTATCATTGCACGCAAGACTTCTTCAGTTGCCTCTAGAATTGACTCCTCGGTATTGGCTGCGACCGTAATTGCCCCGCGAGCCCCGCGCATTATCATCGTTACCCCTCCAACGTATCAATACAACGAAAAGGCGCAGAGTTGTGGAACTCTGCGCCTTTCTTGTCCGATTTAAGATGCCGCGTTCAGGCAGGCGTAGACGTTCCACTCTCCGCTATGTGGCACCAAAAATAAAAATAGGTGTTGGTGTAGAACGTCATACTTGTTCGTAATTCCATCAGGCAAGGTTGAAGATGCCCAAAGATTACCCTGCTCATGAACGACTGTCAAGTTTTTAGACGATATTTCTGTGATTGACCATTTAAGGTTCAATCAAGGCGATTCTAATCGAGAGCTCCACGAAGGGTTCTTGCGAGATCGCTCACGGCCTGATGACCATTCTTGGCAAGCTTGACGAGAGCACTACCCACAATAAAGCCGTCCACAAGTCCGTTTATGGCACGGGCATGTTCTGGCGTACTAATTCCAAAACCAAGAACAAGCGGTGTTGTTGTTTGCGCACGAATCCGCTCTATGAGATGTGACAGATCAGATGGCAGTTCAGCACGAGCACCCGTAATCCCTGTCAGTGAGACCACATAGATGAACCCTGTCGCCTGTTGTGCAGCGAGTACAATACGCTTATTACTGCTGGTGGGTGCCAGGAAGAAAACCAGTGCAAGCCCAAATTGCTCACAGGCCTTTGCAAAATAGTGTGATTCTTCGGGAGGCAGATCCGGTATGATCAACCCATCCGCCCCTGCAGCGCACGCTTCTTTTACAAAACGTTCAGGCCCATATGCGATGAGTGGATTGGCGTAGCTCATCATCATCATGGGTTGTGTAACGCCCTGTTCTCGAAGAGTGCGCACTGCACTCAAGCAGCGCTCTACGGTTATACCGTTTTGTAAAGCCTCCTGGGTAGCAGCCTGAATTGTTGGGCCATCTGCAAGAGGATCACTGAATGGGATACCAATCTCAAATCCGTCTGCACCAGCCTGAGACAGAGCCAAGACATTCTGTATTGAAGATGCGTAATCCGGGTACCCGATTGGATAATAAGGCATAAACGCTGCCCGCTTCTCACGCTGAGATGACTCAAACATAGCGGACAAAGCGGCGAGACCCTGTAACCTAGTTTTAGCCATCAGCCCGACCCTGTGCAGTTTCCATCAAAACCTCAAGAATTTCACCCCAGGCGAGGAACACGCCAAAGTGGCCACCACCTGACCGAAAGTGTTCCACCGAATTGGGAATACGACTTGCGAGATACCGACCGTGCTCAACTGGCACAATTTGATCTTCTTCCCAGTACCAAAGGTGAACAGTGGGCTGAATGTCTTCGAGTCTGAATCCCCATGACGAAACGAGGATTTTCGCCTCGCGCACCCGGCCTTTGCTGCCTTGACGCGTGGCCTCAGGCCAATAACCCAGTATTTGCTTCTTGTAAGCTTGCTGCTCAAGTAAGGAGCGATCTCCGGACCCAGCACGTTCCAACACCGCAGACCAATAGGCCTCGGGGTCTTTAATGATGGCTTTGTCTGCATTGGCTACGATAGGTCGAAGCGCCATTTCAGGCAGCGCTGCTGCCTTAAACGCCTGTACATACTGAGGATTCATACCTTCATATGGATCTGGTATTTCGTCAAAAGGCGCGGTACTACTCACCATCGCGGCCGCTGTGACGCGGTCAGGCAGCCGATATGCAGTCGCAGCGACGTACGGGCCACCAGCAGACACACCAAAGATGGAAAAAGACCTTATACCTAGTGCGTCCGCAAGTTGGCGAATATCGTCCGGAAAATCCAGCAGCGTTCGTTTTTCCTGGTAATCACTCAGACCGTATCCAGGGCGATCAGGGGTAATGATGCGAACACCCTGGTGCACAGCAATCGTTTCATCAATATGACGCATGTAACGGGAGCCAGGGTTACCATGTACAAAAAAGACTGGATAGCCGGCCAAATCTCCGTGCTCGGTGTATCCAAGCGTTCGTCCATCAAGAAGTTTGATTGTCTTGTCCACTTCGTTCTTCCTCAAGATCTTCTTCTTGGACCTGATCTTCTTCGGCCGTATCATCAGCTTCAGTCAGAAGATCGTCAGGTATGGGCTCACCGCGTGCCAGCGCGATAGCAATTCTGATTGCATTGACTACGGTATCGGGTTCTTCAATCTGCAAGCTATGGCCACCTTGTTCGGCGATCAGTCGATATACTTCACTGGAAAGATTCTCAAAGTCATCCTGGAATTCACGCCACCGATGAGAGAATTCTACTTCTTCGACCAGACTGCGCGATACCACCACAAGAGGCAATTCGCCCAGGTAATCAGGCAGATCCACCCCATCCCGGAATATGGGAACAACTTCATGCTCAACCATTGGGACATCACGCAGGCGAATTGCAAGGTAACGTTTGCGATCTTCCGGGGGCATCTGGCGTGTAAACGCAAGCACACGTGGCAGCATACGTCTTAATACCCCGATACGCCGGAACAAACGAATATTGCGCTGGCGACGCAGTTCTTCACTTGTGTCGTTCTCCGCCACCATAACGGGATGAGAAGAATCCAGTAGAACAATCGCAGCGACATCAGCTGGATACTGAAACTGGTACAGACGTGCATAAAGGCCTGCCAATCCGTGTCCAACCAGCACATAAGGCGCAGGCAGGCTAAGAGTTGAAAGTAGAGCTTTTAGTTCGCTAACAACCTGTTCAGGCGACCGCTCGGTGTCAACGGGATTGCTCCAGCCATAGCCACTTCGATCATAGGATGCAACAGGAGCGAACTCGGCCACCGGCGATTGCACGTAGGTCCAATCCAGCGCACCAGCCCCTACCGTTGAAAGTAGAATCACTGTAGGGGCTGGCTGCGACTCCCCCATCATAACGACATGTACAGTGTTACCAGCGACATTTATCAACTCGCCCGGTGGTTTAGCATACTGCTGTCGGTCTCGGTTGCTCGCATACAATTCATAGACCGCGCCAAGAAACGGCAAACCTAGAAGTATTAGGGCAATTCCAAGCAGCAGTTCCAAAGTACTTACTCCTGTGCATCCAATACCCGCATGACAGTGTCAAGGTCCTTATCACCACGACCCGACAAATTTACAAGAATGATGCTTTCAGATGACATACTTGGTGCCCTTTTTATGACCTCAGCTATAGCATGGGCACTTTCGAGTGCTGGTAGGATACCTTCCATCTCACTGAGTGTGCGAAAAGCCAAGAGCGTCTCTTCGTCCGTGGCCGATGTGTAAAACGCTCTCTCAGTAGCTCTGAGATGAGCATGTTCAGGGCCAACAGATGGATAATCGAGGCCAGCACTTATGCTATGCGTCTCCATAACCTGTCCATCTGTATTCTGCATAACGTAGGAACGTGTACCGTGAAGTATACCCGGACGTCCGATCTCCTGATTCGCGAAGCGTGCTGCGTGCTTGTCGGTCGTCGTACCGTGGCCACCTGCCTCAACGCCTATCAGATCTACTTGTTCATCCTCTCGAAAGGCATGGAATAACCCAATGGCGTTGCTACCACCACCTACACAGGCGATGCAGACATCTGGCAAGCGTCCGATCTGATCCAGCATTTGCTGGCGTGCTTCGGCACCAATCACACTCTGAAAATCACGCACCATCATCGGATAAGGGTGAGGCCCGAGTGCTGAACCGAGAAGGTAAAAGGTGTCGCGAACGTTGGTCACCCAATCGCGCATGGCTTCATTAATCGCATCTTTGAGCGTGCGACTACCACTCTGAACGGGAATCACATTAGCACCAAGCAACTTCATCCGGAACACGTTAGGTTGCTGGCGTGAGATATCTACCTCTCCCATGTAGACGTGGCAATCCAACCCAAGTAATGCAGCCGCAGTTGCGCTCGCAACACCATGCTGGCCTGCACCGGTTTCCGCTATAACACGGCGTTTACCCATGCGCTTTGCCAATAATGCCTGGCCCAAGGCATTGTTGATCTTGTGCGCACCGGTATGCGCCAGGTCTTCACGTTTGAGATAGATCTGCGCACCTCCCAGGTGCTGGGTCAAGCGTTTGGCGAAGGTAACTGGCGTAGGACGGCCCGTATATGTTCGTTGTAGGTGAGCAAGCTCTGCCTGAAAAGTCTCATCCGCCATAGCCGCCATGTAGGAGACTTCAAGCTCTTCGAGTGCAGGGATAATTGTCTCTGGAACAAACCTTCCGCCGTAGTCCCCGTAGTAACCGCGCGCATCCGGAACGTCAACAGTCTGCGTCTTAATGTAGTGCCCCATAACCCTTATCTCCAATAAACTCTTCAATGGGCTGTTAGCTGCTTTTCGCAGCTTCAATGAACATTCGCATCTTGTTGATAGACTTAATGCCTGGTTGATCATCCTCAATACCGCTTGCAACATCGACTCCCCAAGGTCTCAGCTCCTTGATGCGACTGGTCACATTTTCAGCATTGAGACCACCTGCCAGCATCAAGCGTGGTACTTGATTTCTGACAGCCAAGGCCACCTCCTTTGAGGCCGTTTCGCCTGAGCCGCCGTAGAGTTCACGATGATATGCATCCACCAATATTGATGGCAAGCGTTCATCTTTGGGGAACAAGGGTGCATAATAATCCAAGTCTTCCTCAGCTTGCGCCTGACTTGACGGACGAATCGCTTTGAATGCAAGCCCATGAAGTTCTCCCAAGAGCTGGATCGATTCATCTCCACTGAGTTGCGCGGCATCTAGCCCTACACCCTGGATAGTACGCGTAATTACATCTACAGTCGCATCAACGAAAACACCAATCAGAAGTGGACACTGATCAGCAAGCTGCTGGCGAAGTGTTTGACCCAGGTGTGCAGCAGCTTCAAGATTAATGTAACGCGGGCTCCGGATATAGAAATTCAAGCCCAGCATATCTGCACCCGCATGTGCAGCGGCAAGCGCATCTTCCTCATTGGTGATGCCACATATCTTGACTCTCACCATTGTCGTGGTTCCCTTTTCTGCGAGCTGTACAAGCGCACCGTCTGTGCCAGGTCCTGTGACTTCACCAATGCTTCACCAACCAGAACGGCGTGGGCACCGTAAGTTCCCATCAGATGGACATCTGCAGCTGATAGAATTCCACTCTCCGCAATCAACGTGATATCGGAAGGAACAAGCTTCGCTAAACGTTCAGTAACTGAGAGATCAACGTGAAATGACCTAAGGTCACGGTTGTTGATCCCTACAAGCTTTGCACCTGCTGATAAAGCGCGTTCCAATTCCTTTTCAGTATGCACTTCTACGAGTGCAACCATACCCAGTTGCTCAATCAGCACCCTAAGATCTCGCAGTTGCATGTCGCTCAGAGCAGCAACAATAAGTAGACAGGCATCGGCACAAAACGCTCGGGATATATAGACTTGATAAGGATCAATTATAAAATCCTTCCTCAAGACTGGTACATTAACGGCCTTGCGGACTGTACCCATATAGCCCAGATGGCCTTGGAAAAAACGCTGATCAGTTAAGACGCTGACCGCTGCTGCACCGTTCTCTGAATACGTACGCCCAATATAAGCAGGATCAAAATCTTCAACTAAGACGCCCTTACTTGGCGATGCCTTCTTGACTTCCGCAATCAAAGTAACAGTATCGCTTCTAAGAGCTGCGATGAAATCGCGTGGCGCCCGATCTTCGTCAGTAGTGAGTTCAGCCTTTGTGCGGGCGACATTCAGTGGCAGCCGAGATTTATCCGCTGCAATCTCTTCGATCTTGTGAGACAAAATCGCGTCGAGAATAGTGCCCGTTTGATTGAAATAGCTCATGCGCTCATACCCTGACTATACGCAATCAACCTGTCTAGCTTCTCGAGTGCCGCACCACTATCCAGAGAATCGCGCGCCATGGCTATACCAGCTCTTAAGTTCTCTGCTCTTCCTGCTGCCCATAATGCTGCCCCTGAATTCAAAAGTACAACGTCACGACGCGGCCCCTTGTCGCGCCCATCGAGAACACTTCGCATTATTACAGCGTTGTCCGATGGTTCACCACCACGCAATTCACTTATGCTCGCACCTTCGAATCCGAATTCGAGGGGGTCAAGCTCATAAGTCTCGATGTGTCCATCCTCATGTAACTGACTGATACGGTTAGGGCCACTGATGGTCAGTTCGTCCATACCACCATATCCATTGACGATGATCGCCCTCTTTGTACCCAGTGAGCTAAGAACATGCGCCAGCAAATCAGTCAGATCAGCTGCAAAAACACCCATGAGCTGTCGTTGCGCACCAGCGGGGTTTGTCAGTGGTCCAAGGATGTTGAAGATGGTTCGAACTCCTAACTGGCGCCGTGGACCGATCGCATACTTCATGGCGGGATGCAGCTTCACGGCGAACAAAAAGCCTATGCCTATCTCATCAACACAACGTCCTACCTGTTCAGGAGTCAGGTCTAGATTAACGCCCAAGGCCGCCAAAACATCAGCACTGCCGGACTTACTGGTAGCGGCGCGGTTCCCATGCTTTGCTACCGGTACTCCTGCGCCCGCTGCGACGAATGCAACAGTCGTGCTGATATTGAACGTGCCTGACTTATCGCCTCCTGTCCCGCACGTATCGAGCAGATCACCATTCACACGAGTTGGAACCGGCGTCGCTTTGTTGCGCATCGCACGGGCGCTTCCCGTAATTTCTTCAGGTGTTTCACCCTTCATACGAAGCGCCATTAGATAGGCGCCGATCTGCGCTTCGGTAGCTTCACCGTTCATGATCTCTTCCATCACCGCTTCGGCCTCATCAGCCTGTAAATGACCAAAGCGGCTAAGAACGTCTATTGCACGTTGGATAGTAATGCTCATCTGTTGCAGTCTCCGGTGTGCGCATCTGTGTGTTCTTATCTTAATAATGCTCGGAGTTCCTCAAGACTCAAAGGAGGAGTTCGCGTATGTACCATCCTGTGGCAATTGGCACATAGCAATACAAGGTCATCGATGCTAACGGTCTGCTCGTTGTCATAACTTGCCATCTGACGAATATGATGCGCTTCTATGTATTCAATGCCATAAGAATCACTAAAGCTGAATCCACAAGCTTCACAATACAACTGTCCATGTTTAGTCTTGAACAGCGCCTTCGCATCTTCTACCAGACTACGATTCCGCCTACGTTCGTGAATGGTCCGAACTATGAGTTTACCCTCGTTGTAAGCCTTGTCGTCTTCCGTAAACTCCAAATAATCGGTGATATCCGCCGGTGTATATGCATCGTCATACCAAACCTGCTCAAGCAATTGTGCAGTTTCAGGAGTGAGCCGTCTCAGAGCCCGTAATTGACCTACATCAACACCACCTGAAAGATCGAGCTGATAGCTGCCGCTATCAAACGTCAAGCCACCGGCCAACGGCGTTACATCGATTTCTCGCAAGCTTTCCGCACTGTATCGATTCGAAATCACGTACCACTCGGCATCCGGCCAGATTTCATCTTCCGGCTCTACCAGCGCTAAAGCGACTTCTGAATCATCCACGACGAACTCTGTGAGTAGCCGCCCTATCAGAAACAAACGACCTTGATGAACATTGATTACCCACAATACGTCTCCCGGCTTCACCCGCCGTAATTGTGCTCCTGTCAAATAGGTCAGAGGTTGATGCAGAGACAGATTGCGCCGTTCTTCTGGCGTCAGACGCCGATAGAACATATAATGCGCTGCTGCCCAGTATGCACCCTCTGTCATTACGTAACGCCCATCACTGTATACCTACGGTTGTACGCACCTGCTGCATCAAGGGGACGGCAATTTCCCTGGCGCGTTCTGCTCCACGTTTTAAGATTCGATCGAGTTCCGCTCTATCATTCATGAACTCATTGTAACGTTCACGGGCCACAGCAAACGTCTCTTCGAGCCGTTCGAACAACGCCTGCTTCATAGCGCCGTATGCCAAACCACCCTGTAGATAAGTCTCACGAACTCGTGCAAGCTCATCAGGTTTAGCGAAATGCTTGTAGATGCTGTAGATATTGTCTGAATCCGGGTCCTTAGGTTCTTCAGGCGTCTGGCTGTTGGTTACGATGCGCATCACTTGCTTGCGGAGGACTTTGGGAGATGCAAACAATGGAATGATATTCCCATAGCTCTTGCTCATCTTGCGACCATCTATACCTGGCACTGTTGCCACATCAGTCATGATATGCGCATCAGGAATTGTCAATACATCTGTGCTATATGTGTGATTGAACGCGGTTGCAATATCACGTGTTATCTCAATATGTTGTTTCTGATCTTGGCCTACCGGCACAACCTGTGTATGAAACATCAGAATATCCGCAGCCATCAAGACCGGGTAATTGTACAAGCCGGCATTGACACCAAAGTCTTCGTCTCGGTCTTCTGATCGATTGATATCAACAGCTGCTTTGTATGCATGAGCTCGATTTAGCAAACCCTTAGCCGTGAAACACGAGAGGACCCATGTCAACTCAAAAATCTCAGGAATATCAGATTGACGGTAAAAGGTCACCTTCTCTGGATCAAGCCCAAGTGCCAACCAGGCCGAAACAACTTCATAAATGTATTCCTGCATCATAGCGGTATCGTGCACACTGGTCAGAGCGTGGTAATCAGCTATGAAATAGAACGCCTGATATGTCTCTGCCAGCGTAAGTGCTGGCTTGATTGCCCCAAGGTAGTTGCCTAAATGCGGCGTTCCTGTTGGCTTGATGCCAGTCAATGCAGTTTTCTTCTCGATTTTGGCAGGTGCCGTCATTCTTCAACCTCTCACAGCAATGAACTGATTTTCAACAAAATTCTGCAAGATCCGACGACCAAAATTGGTCAGGATACTCTCCGGATGAAACTGCACTCCGACTATAGGATAATCACGATGGCGCAGTCCCATGATTTCACCTTCATCAGTAAATGCGATGATCTCCAGTTCCTGAGGAAGCAACTCCTCTTTGACTACCAAACTATGATAGCGTGTTGCATCAAAGGGGCTTGGGATACCTGTGAATAGTGAATCTTGTTTGTGATAAACAGGACTGATTTTCCCATGCATCAATTGACGTGCATGAGAAACCACCCCACCATACACTTCCCCAATACACTGATGACCAAGACACACACCGAGTACGGGTGTAGTCGAACCGAAGTGGCGTATGACATCATTTGATATACCAGCATCGCGTGGATAGCCTGGCCCAGGAGAAATTACAATATGATCGGGGTTCAGCGCTTGAATTTCATCAAGTGTAATCTGATCATTGCGAGCTACCGTAATCTGTTGACGCAATTCCCCCATCATCTGAACCAGATTGTATGTGAAACTGTCGTAGTTATCGATCACAAGGATCATTAGGTTCATGCTCCCGAAATAGTCTCTAGCTCATCCTCAGAAAGGCCACCAATCTTTAGCGTGTCCATACCAACCAGGTGTGATACATCATTCAACTGTGTAATCTTCCAACTACTGCCATCCAGATTTGTCAATGTAGTTACACTGATGTTAGAAAACTCCATATCGAAGGCACCGCAATCAGGCACAAGTTCGCTTAGAATTGTCATGATGACAGTTGTATGGGTTACCACACCAACCGTTTCGCTACCACCACGACCCAGTATGTCCGTCATCGCAGCACGAACCCGATCAACAACTTGCTGACGCGACTCTCCTCCAGGAATTTGATAACCAAACGGATTAGCACGCAAACGTGCATATTCCTCCGAATACCAACTCTTGATTTCGTCCAACGTGAGGCCCTGCCATTCGCCCATATGACGTTCACGCAGTCGAGCGTCAAAAATCGGATGCGTTTTGCATTCCAGAGCAAGAGGTTCAACTGTATTACGGGCGCGACGCAAGTCACTGCTGTAAAGCATACTAATGCCAAGTGGACGCACGAAAAACGCCAGACGCTCGGCCTGGGCCCGACCATATTCATTGAGCGGGATGGCTACCTGACCTTGCCAACGCCCCAATCGATTCCAGTCAGTCTCACCTGGGCGAATAAAGACAATTCGCTTTATCGTTGTCATCACGAATACCTCACTAAAATGAACTCTTTTTCTCTGATTCTACAGCAAACCAGCTTCTGCATAGCGAATTGCAGCTACTGCGGCCTCAGCCTTATTCCGGCACTCCTGATGCTCCATAGTTGGATCACTATCTGCGACGATACCCGCACCAGCTTGAATGTAGGCATACCCACCTTGAAGCAATATCGCACGAATTGTAATACACATATCCATGGCACCATCAAAGCTGAAGTAACCCACAGCACCGCCATACGGACCACGCCTGATACCTTCCAGTTCTTCTATGATCTCCATCGCACGGACTTTAGGTGCACCACTTAGGGTTCCAGCAGGGAACGTAGCACGGAGGAGATCGAATGCGTCCATTCCTTCACGAAGATACCCCTGCACATGGCTTACGATATGCATGACATGTGAATAACGCTCCACTGTCATCATCTCAGTCACTTTAACGCTGCCGTATTCACATACGCGACCTAAATCATTGCGACCGAGGTCCACCAACATAACATGCTCAGCTCGCTCTTTGGGATCGTTGAGAAGCTCTTTTTCGAGCGCAGCATCCTCAGCCTCATTTGCGCCACGCCGTCTGGTCCCTGCGAGGGGCCTGACGCTTGCTACACCATCTTCATAGCGCACCATCATCTCTGGAGAGGCTCCCACAAGCGTCAGATCATCACTGAATTGTAGTAAGAACATGTAGGGCGAGGGATTAAGTGCACGCAACGCACGATAGATCATCAGTGGGTTTGCGTTCGTGGGTCGGCTGAATCGCTGTGATAACACGATCTGAAACGCATCACCTTCACGAATATACTCTTTCGCACGCCTGACATTTGATTCGTAGACACTTTGCTCAACACTTGATTTCAGTTCTTCGTCGAGAGGCGTGCTTACACTAAACGAATTCGGCAAGGGCGTCCCTAATGCAACAACGACCTGATCAATACGACGAATCGCATCATCGTAGGCGGCGTCTGCATTCCCCGAAAAATGGGCGTTGGCCAACACAATTAGCTGATGCTTTGCATGATCCACAATCACAAGTATATCTGGCAGCATAAACGCCACTTCAGGCACATCCAGATCTTCTCGCGCCGTGTCTGGCAAAGTCTCAAAGTGGCGTACAACGTCGTAGCTCAGGTATCCAACGGCACCACCAACCAGACGGGGCAAGCCCTCAACTCTTACGGCTTGGTACTGACGCAAGGCAGATCGAATAACGTCTAAAGGATCCTCTTCGGCCGACAGCATACGCGACTGAACATTGCCCCGTTCATTACGTGTTATCTGGCCACTTTTCACTGTGATAATCGCACTCGGATTTACGCCAATAAAAGAATAACGTCCGACACGCTCACCACCTTCGACGCTCTCAAGCAGAAAAGCTGACTGCCCCGACTGACGAAGTTTCATATAGATAGATACAGGGGTTTCGAGATCACCAAGTAATGTTCGGTAGACAGGAACGAGATCGCCCCGGTGAAAAAGTTCATGAACCTGTTCGCGAGTGGGAGCGATGTCTGTGCGTGTACGTGATGGCGGAAGCATAATTCCAAACTCCTGTCTGCTTACTGGCAGCTAACACACTTGCCCATTAACGAAAAAAGCCCTTCACGTCATTCAAGGACGAGAAGGACTCCCGCGGTGCCACCTTGATTGGGTCATACGAAGATGTTGACCCCACTCATCGGGTACAACCAAGAGCGATACCCTGCGCTCTGATAACGGTGCGCTTTCCGGCACAAGCTATTATATCAATTCAACTCAGTACTGATAGTTCGCCTGTGCAGCTCCCCGGCCCATTCTACGCCATCGCATGTACTGTCCTCTCAGCCTGGGCCTTAGCCACAGAGACAATTCTCTGATCACCGATGCGGCGTATACTTTTCCGGATCAACGCTTTTGGATATGAGATTGTTCAATGGCAGTAACAGTAACTTACTTTGCAATGCATGTCAAGGAACGCACGGAGGCAATATCGACCCTTAGTCACTGGACGTTGATGTAGCTCTTGGATACAGTATAATCAAGTCCCATAGGGTCTACATCTCTTTGCAACAATAATAGCTTATGATCGACCAGACCACCGCAGCTCACATCGCCATCAACTACTTGTCGCGTCAGTTCTGTCTTGAACACGATGAGATAGTTGTCTTTGATCCATTAGAAACCTCAGATCACTGGATATTCAAATATAATTCTCGGCGTTTTCTGGAAACAAATGATCTCATCTACGCGATTGTTGAAGGCAAACCAATCGCTGTAAACAAGCACGATGGCAGCATTGAGTAGCACAGGAGTGAACCTTGCCACTCACAAATCAAGAGATCGCGGATATCTTCAGCAACATCGCTGATATGCTTGAGATCATGGGAGAGAACAGATTTAAGTTTCTCTCGTACCGGCGCGCCGGGGAGACACTCGGTGAACTTCCGCGTGACCTTCAAGCGTATGTGGATGACAATTCAATACAGGATATCCCCGGCATCGGCAAGGCAATTGCGGACAAAATCAAGGAATTACTGACTACAGGAAAACTCAAATATTACGAGAAACTCCGCGAAGAAGTGCCAGAAACCTTGCTTGAAATTGTAAGGATCAACGGTGTCGGGCCCAAGAAAGCAAAACTGTTTTGGGACAATCTGGGGATCACGACACTGGCCGATCTTGAAGCTGCCGCGAAGTCCGGCAAACTGCGTGACCTGCCCGGAATGGGCGCGAAGAGCGAACAAAAGATACTGGATGGTATACAAGCACTCGCACGCAATACTGATCGCACTCCAATTGGCAGAGCTCAACGGGCGGCTGAGACAATACTCGCTGAGTTACTCAAGCTGCCGCAAGCACAACACGGTGTGATTGCTGGTAGCCTACGGCGAGGTCGCCCGACAATTGGCGACGTTGACATATTAATCGCCAGCGATGACCCAGATCCAATCATGCGTGCCTTCGTACAGCAAGAACGTGTTGTTCGCGTTCTTGGACATGGCAGCAGCAAAAGTTCTGTCGAGCTTCGGGGAGGGTTACAAGTTGATGTACGTGTGCTACCCCCCGAGCGTTTCGGTACTGCACTGCAATACTTTACGGGCAGCAAAGCGCATAATGTCCGTATTCGTGAAATTGCGTTAAACCACGGTTACAGCCTGAACGAACATGCACTTCGACCCGTAAACGCAGATGGTACCCTGGCAGATGAATCAGCCTACATTCATTGCAAAACTGAAGAAGAGGTCTATTCCAGCATAGGCTTACCATGGATACCACCGGAACTGCGCGAGGATCAGGGCGAAATAGAAGCTGCAGCGACTAACTCACTCCCACGGCTTGTCTCCGAAGCCGACATAATCAGTGACCTCCATATGCATACCACCTGGAGTGATGGCACCCTCAGCATACGAGAGATGGCAGAAGCTGCGCACAGTAGAGGCAAGAAGTTCATCGTGATCACAGATCACTCGCAGCGAAGCGTACAAGCCAATGGACTGGATATTGAGCGTTTAAAGAAACAACGCCAAGAAATACAGCGCGTAAATGCTGAGATGTCAAACACTATTCGTGTGCTGCATGGCATTGAGATGGACATACTGGAAGATGGTCGTCTTGATTTTCCCGATGAAGTATTGAGCGAACTCGATTTTGTTGTCGCATCACTGCATTTCGGGCTGACACAGGACCGTGCAACCATTACACAGCGCCTGTTGAACGCAATTGAGAACCCGCATGTTGACTGCATCGGTCACATGACGGGCCGACTTATCGGATCGCGCCCACCGGCTGATGTCGACTTCGATGTCGTCTTTGAGGCCGCCGCAAAACATGGAACTATCCTCGAGATCAATGCAAATCCTGCGCGTCTTGACCTTGATGCACAATATGCACGCCGAGCAATAAGCCTGGGCATCCCTATAGCAATCAACACAGATGCGCACAACGAGAAACAAATGGACCTGCTGAGTTACGGTATAATCACTGCTAGACGTGGCTGGGCACAGGCAGAGCATATCGTCAATACCTGGTCCTATGAACGACTTGTTTCTTACCTGGACGACCGCGGTAAAGTCGCCGGCAACTAGATCGGAGGCCGCATGGGTGATACGCAGCCTATCAAGCCTGCGGGAAACAAACTCCTGAGTGAGAATCAGCTCAAATCAGATTCAGGCCAAGTACAAGCAGTAACGCCATCTGCTTATGCACCAAGGGAACATATAAGCAGATCGGGTGTCCCACCTGTCAAACAGAACCTAACCGATCGCCGCTACACTCGAGGGGGCAACCATACCAGACGACAATCTCGTCAAGGGCTTTACCTCCCTTGCTGGTCACTCTTCGCAATGTTCTTTGCGGTTGCAGTAATGATGGCATTTCTGATTGCCGTCTTAATCGGATTAGGCAGCATCAATACACCTACCCCTGCCACTCCAGTTCTTCGCATCATTACGGGTATACCGCCTACGGCTGTAGCCAGCGCATTCACGGGAAGCCAGACAGGGCGCGAAACAGTACGGAACAGCACCACAGCGGAGGGACTACCCCTCGCAGGTCCAGAGCTATCACCAGTATTGTTGACTGCAACGCCCATCAGTATCAGCCTAGGTGCGACAATCGCGGTGGAAGGTGTCGATGAGCAGAAACTCAACGTGCGTGATGTGCCAGGTACAAGGGAGAGTAGCATCCTATTTCGAGCAGATGAAGAAGAGCGTTTCATCATTGCCGAAGGACCGCGTCAGGCAGATGGCTTTACCTGGTGGCGAATTCAAGACCCATCAAATCCAACGCGTACAGGCTGGGCTGTCAGCAATTACTTATTGGTAATCAGTGCAGGACAATAGTCCAACGAGGGCCAGATGTCGTTAGAACCAGCTGAGCGCGCCGCGTGGCTGCGTAATGAACTCAATAAACACATTTATCGATACCACGTATTAAACGAACCTATCATCACCGATGACGAATACGACCAGCTTTATCACGAGCTGGTTCGCATCGAGGAAGCACATCCAGAACTACGCACGCCCGATTCTCCAACTCAGCGTGTCGGCAACGACCTCACCGAGGATTTACCAAAAGTAAGCCATCCTGCGCCTATCCTCAGCCTGTCAAATGCATTTAACGAAGCGTATCTGCGTCGCTGGGAAGACCGCAATCGTCGGCTTTTGCCAGGTAACACATCATTGGATTACGTGCTTGAACCCAAACTTGATGGTCTGAGTATTGTCATAACCTACATCAATGGCATTCTCACCACTGCTGCAACACGAGGAAACGGCGAGATCGGCGATGATGTGACCGCCAACATCCGCACAGTGCGTACCGTCCCACTCAGGATTCCCAACGACCCTAGTGCCACTGCTCTGCCTTCACCGTCTCGCCTCGTCGTTCGCGGTGAAGTCCTGTTTCTGAAAGAGGATTTCGATCGCGTCAACCAGGAACAAGATAGTCTGGGATTACCTCGTTTTGTTAACGCCCGCAACACTGCGTCAGGCACGCTCAAGCAGAAGGACTCTCGCGTTACAGCGAAACGACCGTTGACAGCTTATATCTACGATATTGTTGATGCTGATGACTTCATGTGGGAAACTGAGTGGGAAATTCTTGGTTATTTGCGGGATATGGGATTCAATATCATACCCTATGCACAACATTATCCCACTTTGTCACACGTAATCCAACAATTACCCACATGGGAATCCCGCAGAAACCAACTCCCATTCGAGATCGACGGAGTGGTTATTAAAGTCAATAATGTCGCAGTTCGACAAGAACTTGGCGCTGTTGGTAAGGATCCACGGGGCGCAACGGCCTATAAATTCCCTGCTGAGGAAGCAACCACGAAACTCCTTGATGTGGTGGTTAACATCGGACGAACAGGAAAAGTAACACCTACCGCCTCTCTCGACCCGGTATTCCTAAGTGGTGTAACTGTTAGTAATGCGAGCCTACATAACTACGATCTGATTGACCAGCTGGATATCCGTCTGGGTGATACCGTTATTATTAAACGTTCTGGTGAAGTTATACCTTATGTCATTGGACCGGTCATCGGCGCTAGAACTGGGGACGAGACGATCATAAGTCCACCTTCGACCTGTCCATACTCTGGAGACGAATTGATACGTCCGGAAGGTGCTGTTGATCTTTTCTGTCCTAACCCGAAATGTCCCGAACGTGTTTTTCGCAGTCTCGAGTTCTTCGTATCTCGTGGGGCTATGGACATTGAAGGCATGGGCCCGGAGACCGTAAAGACGCTCATAGATACCGGATTGATTCAAGATGAAGCTGATATCTTTTTTCTGAAGCCAGAACCGCTGCTTCAATTGGAGGGCTTTGGAGAAAAGAAGGTAGAAAAGTTATTGGGCGCCATAGAGACCGCAAAGCAGCGACCTTTGGCACAGCTTCTGGCTTCGCTCGGCATTGATGGCGTTGGAAGTACTGTATCGGGCCTACTAGCTAATAGCTTCGGTAAAATGACTTTGCTCATCTCAACAGCTGAGAGTATCAAGCAGGCCGAGCACGCCTTTCTGCGAACAATAGAAGCTCTTCTGGTTGATCATCACTCGCACTTCGAGCAGTCGCAAGACGTGCAACGTGCAAGGCGGCGGTTAGCCAATCCAGTTATCGAGTTGGTACCACGGTATATAGACATAACGAACTTGGACGACCTTCGCTCCAGACTGTTACGCCTGCTTAAACCAGCAATTGAAGCAAGTCCCCAGACATTGGATCACCTTCCGCATATCGTCATTAGTCTCAAAGCTTTGATTGATGCGACGAGGCCACTACTGACCATGGAAGGACTTGGACCAATCCTGGTAAGGGACATCGTCAACTGGTTTGCCGATCCATATCATCAGGCACTTCTTCAAAAGATGCGTGCTGCCGGCGTCAACATGACAAAAGAGGAAATTGAACAAGCCGGGGCATCACTACAAGGACTGAAGTTCGTGATCACAGGGACTTTAAGTGTTTCACGAGATGAAATTAAATCACTGATAGAATCAAATGGTGGCAAAGTCAGCGGCAGTGTCAGCGCCAGGACGGATTATGTCCTCGCTGGCGACTCCCCTGGCAGCAAAGCTGAGAAAGCCCGTGAACTCGGTGTAGAAATCATCACCGAAGAGGCCTTTAGACAGATGATCGGCAGCCCTGATGTATCCCCTGATTAGATTACGCCCAAATCGCGACAAACCAGTTCGGAATCGACATCCCTGGATTTTTAGTGGAGGCATTGCGGAAGTCAAAGATGCCGCCCCCGGTGACATAGTGCGCGTTCTGGATCACAGCGGTGAATACCTGGCAACAGGCTATTACAATCCCAAATCACAGATACAGGTGAGGTTGCTTTCGTGGGAAGACGAAACGATCACTGAAGCTTGGTGGCGCGAGAAAATAGCTGCGGCACTTTTTTCTCGGACGGAAATGGAAGCAAAGCGTCTTGGAGGGGAGCCGGTAGCCTATCGACTGGTAAATGCTGAGAACGACTTTTTGCCAGGTTTGATCATTGATTACTACTCAGGCTGGCTTGTCGTTCAGGCCCTCACGCTTTATATCGATCAAAACAAGGAATTCCTGTCTGAGTTTCTTGCTGACTTGATCCAACCAAAAGGTGTTTTCGAGCGTAGTGACGTTGATGTTCGCAAGCGTGAAGGGCTTAAGCCACATGTAGGGCGGCTCTGGGGACTAGAACCACCCGATAGAATACAGATTGCATACGATCAATCAACAAGTTTTTGGGTCGACGTAAGAAACGGGCACAAAACCGGGTTCTATCTGGATCAAAAAAAGAACCATTTGCTTCTGAGAGATCTTCTCAAACAAGTATCCTCAGCAAGCCTTTTGAACTGCTTTGCTTATACGGGCGCATTCACCGTTATGGGACTTCAGGCGGGGAGTATGCATACCATCAGTGTCGACAGCTCCCGTGATGCCCTCGAGCTGGCGGAAGCAAACATTATGTTGAACAAACTTGACCAACGCGACATCAAGACAAGCTACGATCTAATTCAGGCGGATTGTTTTGTATATCTGCGCGATGCTGTTGATCGTGGCGAGCAATATGATTTTGTGGTCCTTGACCCCCCTAAGTTCGCTCACAACAAACAGCAGATAGACCGAGCAGCGCGGGGATATAAAGATCTAAACCTGCATGCTCTACAACTCATCAAACCCGGAGGCTATCTTCTTACGTTCTCCTGCTCGGGTGCCATTAGTGCAGATCTTTTCCAGAAGATCGTGTTTGGTGCCTTAGCAGATACGAGCCGTCAAGCACAGATTTTGCAACGACTTGAAGCAGACCACGATCATCCCACAGCCTTGACGTTTCCTGAGGGAGAGTATCTTAAGGGGTTGCTACTTCGGATCACATGATCCGACGAGCTGGCAAGAACAATCTTAGCTGCCAGGCAGGTTCAGGAGCACCAGGAGCAGCAAAACACCGACTGCCGCAACGATGAATAACAGCGGACCAAGGCCTGGATTCTCATCGCGATCTGGAGGCTGAGGGAGCGCCATTGGCACCAACTCCTTATGCATTGTACCTAACTGAATTATAGTCCTGATTCAAGAAGAGCGTTCGACTTGTTCACTCAATTGACGTATTTTCGCACTGGTCTCATACCAACTGGTTCGGCTCAGTCCTAATTTCTCTCGAATTGTGTCTTCATCGACACCTGCCCTGTAGTCACGTACTGCACTTGTCCAGCGCATTACCTCAAAAGATAGCTTAAATGGGATTTCTGCTTCTTCACCAATGTCAGTGAGTATGTATTCGAGATTGCGTGTTGTGCAGGTAAACACAGCTTCTTTTGGACGATACTGCGCTACATAAGCATCCAGTAACGACAGAATGTCTTTTTCCAGAGGTATGCGTCTTTCTTTATATACATTCTTAGCTTTGTGCTTGATAACAACTGTAGGCTGCTCAGGATTAGATCGATCAAAATCACTGAGTTTAAGTCTCTCGGCCTCACCTTTCTTGATACCCGTCAGGAGCAAAAGGCGAAAAATAAGCTCGGGCCTGGTATCATGCTCATCCCCTTTGCGGAATGATTGTGCAACGTAGAGGGCAGCTTTCTCTTCATCACTGGTCAATACGTGTGAGAGCGGTGCTGGTCCAGATCGCTGCAAAATTGCCGCGGCAGGATCATGAGTCAGAGCACCAATCTGCTTTAGCCACTTGAAGTACACCTTTAATGAGGTCACCCGACGTGCATACGTCTTCCGACTGCATGGCACACCACGGCCAACTTCCATCCAACTGAGAAAGGTGTTTAGGCTAGTCGTTGTGAACTGTCCTACCGTCATCTCTGCACCACTGTGTTCAGCGAGAAGATTGAGATCACCAATGAAAGCCTTGATCGTATTCTCAGATTTTCCCTGGTGTGATAGATAGCGCTCGAACAGTTCAAATGTAGCTCCAAGCGGAGTCCGCCGATGGATGTCTTTTGGCTCTTCAGGCTGCGAGGGAAACAAAGGCAGTTGTCGCCTGGTCATTTCGACCTCCCACAGAACAGATAATCTCCTACAGATTATAAGGGAACAAGGCACCTTTACCAGATTTCAGCACTTGGCATTCCAACTATCTCTGGTATAGACGCTCTCGATCAATTCATCTGCAATTGTCCGCTCCTGCAAAGACAATTCGTCTGAGACAAGTTTCAAGTCAAATGTAGTTTCAAAGCCAGCGACAACAGCTTCTGCGGCGCTGTGCCATTCAACGACTCTGCCTAGTGCTTGAGACAACGTTGTCGCTCGCTCTCTAACAGTTTCGCGTGCCATTTTGCGCGCTTCTTCCTCATCGTAAACCAACACGTCGCAGATGCGAGCCACATCACCGAGCAGAGGCAATGTCCCGTGCTGCAGTATTCCTGCCTTGCGGCGTACCTGTGCACTACCGATCAGTTTGCGCCCTTGGACCGTGATTTCATAGTGTGATGGCACTTCAAAACAGACTGCACCCCGGTTTCGTCCCGTCTTTGCTGCTTGTGGCTCTGATTGCGGCATGAGGCCCAGGTGTTTAAGAGCAGCCAGAAGAGGAGTACTAAGTCGACGATAGCTTGAAATCACGTCACCTTGCGCAAATTCGTGCCCGATAGGTAGCGCCACGCTGTACGTCAGTTCATCGCCATGGAGAATCGCACGTCCCCCAGTTGGACGACGTACCAGATCCCAACCCTGTGCTGATAGGCGATTTTGATCAACATCAGCTGCGCTCTGGCCATATCCGAGTGAAATACAAAACGGGTCCCACCCATACAAACGCAGTGTGGGAGGTTGTTCGTCAGCGCTGACTGCTCTCAAAATGGCTTCATCGACCGCCATATTATATGCGCCGGTCGATGGGTGGTCGTATATCAAGCGCCATTGACGCATATTCTTACTCCACACTATACTGTCGGGAGTGAGCAGGCTGTCAGGATACATTCGCTATGGATCGATTTGGTCAGCAAACCGGTCATGATGATAATAACACACTCATTAACCCACGTGTGATGCTGAAACAGGACGCCGGCCCACACAATAGTAACTCCGAACAGTCCGTTTACTACGGCAGCAGTTACTACGCAGAAAAACGTAAAGATCGTCCCCTGCCACCCAATGCACCGGGCATACCACGAAGTTCGGCTCGTGAGCGCTCACGGCGACGTAACCGTGGTCGTAATTCTTTAGGGGAATGGGCTTGGGTTGTCGTAGCTGGAGCATTGCTCACTGTAGTTCTGCTCGTCGGACTCAGCAGCGTTATCATCCTGCGCGCAAATCAACAGGAAGTCGAGATCGTACCAACTGCAGATATCAGTTTACTGCTGCCCACTCCTGTCCAGGCGCTCACTGATTATTCTGGAGAAATTGGGCTGGACCTCGGTGAAACCTTGATTCTGGACGACGGTTCTAGCATTCTGCTGGAACCATGGGATGGCCAATCACGTTTCACTATGGTTGTCGTAGGTTTGGATCGGCGACCAGGGCAAACTGGTTTAGCGTTTCGCACAGACACGATGATGCTCATAAGCATTGATCCACAGACTAATCAAATTGGGATTCTCAGTATTCCCCGTGATCTTTATGTGGATGTACCCGGGTACTCTCGGCTACTGCGTATCAACACCCCGATGGCTTACGGAGAAACGTCAAGGCCGGGTTATGGCCCTATACTAATGATGCAAACAGTTCAGAAGAACTTTGGCATCCGCGTGAACGATTACATGGCCGTAGACTTCAGAGCGTTCATTGATGTGATTGATGCCGTAGGTGGTATCGAGATAACGACCACTTACACAATAAACGATCCGCTTTATCCCGACATGAATTACGGTTATGATCCATTTTATCTCGCTGCTGGAACGCACCAGCTTGATGGGTACGACGCGCTCAGGTTTGCAAGAACACGCCACGGAGATAGCGACATCCGTCGCGCAGAACGGCAGCAGCAGGTTTTGTTCGCGGTCCGAGACAAGATACTGCGCTTGGACATGATACCTACCCTGATCCTCCAAGCTCCGGCCTTATGGCAAGCATGGCAAGAGCACGTCTATACGCGCCTCACGTTGGAACAGGTCATTCAGTTGGGCTTATACGCGAAGGACATCCCTGCCGAAAGCATCAAGACAGGAGTCATGGACTATTACTATCTTCAACCATACACGACCCCCGACGGTCAGGCAGTCCTGATTCCTAATCGTAGCCGTATGCCCCAGCTGATGATTGATGTCTTTGGCCAGAATTATAATCAGTGATCTGCCATTAAATACAAACGGCGCATTTCAGCTAAAATGCGCCGCTGATAAGGACTGACCCGCGTTGCCGTGTGGCGGGTAATTTTGAGACCTGCATGTGCAGGTTGGGATCCTCGCCAGCAGTTCGGTCTTGGCTCAGGCCTATCACCTCAATGCTGAATCTGAATCCCGAATTTATGACGTGTTGGCCCAAAATACTTCACGCCATCACGAACATCGCAGGTATGCACTTTTTATAGCAAACTCCAATGCTGCCGTAAAGCCTTAATCATTGATGAGTTTCTTCATGTTGCACAATAAACATTTCCGGATTACGATTTCAGGATGTTTGTCACCTGATGCGCCGTGTCAAAACTCAGGTGACAAACTGGGTTGATTGCCTGATAGGGAGTGAAAAATAAATAATGAACAGCAAGCTGGTTAGGGGTTTTCTAGCTGAGTTTGTAGGGACGTTCACACTGGTTTTCGTTGGGGCGGCAGCAGTCGTCGTCGCTCCGGTGTTCGGCATCGCCGCGCCCGCTCTGGGGCACGGGTTGATCTTAGTAGGGCTTATCTATGCATACGGCCACATATCCGGTGGTCAGTTCAATCCCGCAGTCACATTGGGCCTCCTCGTTGGCGGTAAACAGGATATTGGCACATCACTACTGTATATGGTGGCTCAATTCGTCGGGGGGATCGTTGCAGCTTTCGTGCTGGTTGCAGGGCTAGGCGGGGCAGAAAACGCTGCGACGCTAGCTTTTGTTGGCGAAATCGGCTTCAATTTTGGCCAGACCAAGGGCTTTTTAACGGATGGATTCGTCTGGAATGCAGCCTTGCTGGAAGGTATTCTGGCATTCTTGCTTGTCAGCACAATTTACCAGGCCGCTGTCTATGGGCGGGCGAAGAATATGGCGGGAGTTGCAATCGGCTTCACGCTTGGAGCCCTGATTTTCGCAGCAGGGGGTATGACAGGAGCATCCGTAAATCCCGCACGGACACTGGGGCCTGCTCTGGCTGCAGGTGAGACTGCATATCTGCTGCCCTATTTTGTTGGCCTGTTTGCGGGCGGGGCATTAGCTGGTATTTTTCACGGCTACATCCTACCATCGCCAGAGGAAAGCTAAACAGCACCGTAAATCGACAACTGTAATGGGGCACCCTCGGATGCCCCTTGCAGTTGTTGGATTTAATCTTCTTCTTCCTCGAGGTCAAGAGCAATGTGCAGTTCCTCTAGTTGTCCTGGCTCGGGTCGAGACGGAGCACCTGCCATTGCATCTGCGCCAGTCTGTGTTTTGGGGAACGCAATCACGGCCCGTATGTTCGGTTCGCCTGCAAGTAAGGCACATACTCGATCGAGGCCCCAGGCAATTCCTCCATGCGGTGGCGCCCCATACTCAAAAGCTTCCAATATGTGCCCAAACTGCGCCATCGCGTGATCCATGTCTTGACCAATCAACGGAAAAATCTGCTTCTGGATCTCGCGGTCGTATATACGTATGCTTCCTCCAGCAACCTCATGTCCATTGCAGACCATGTCGTACTGACTTCCCCGCGTGTCGCCAGGGGTCACAGCTAACATAGGTAAGTCTTCGAGCATCGGCATCGTGAACATGTGCTGTGAAGGGTCCCACCGCTGCTCGTCCTTGTTCCATATAAACATTGGGAAATCGATAACCCAACAAAACGCCAGTACATTAGGATCGAGCAATCCAAGTTGACGCGCCAGTTCTGGCCGTAAGGCGTCTGTCACAGCGTATACAATCTCGCGTTCGTCGGACATAAACAACAGCAAGTCGTCAGGTTCGGCCTGCACCGCATCGAACAAAGCAAGCTTCTGTTCGACGGTAAAGAATTTACCGATTGGGCCTTTAACCTCACCTTCTTCGTCACTGGGTAGAGCCATCCATGCGAGACCCTTCGCGCCGGCCTTACGTGCGAGTTCCTCTAGCTCAGCGGTGACTTTACGCAACTGGGTACCGCTCAGCTCGGCGGCCATTTTTGGTGCGCGTATACACTTGACTGGTTTACCTTCACCAACGTTACTCACAAACACTGAAAATCCGCTTTTGCCAGCTATTTCGCTAACATCGATCGCCCGCAGATCGTATCTAAGATCAGGCCGATCGTTTCCGTATAATTCCATTGCATCCTTGTATAGCAAACGTGGAAAAGGCTTCTGCTGAATCGTCTTGTCTGGAGCAACTGTCTCAACAAGCTGAGTCATTAGTCGTTCATTCAGTACCATAACGTCTTCACGTTCGACGAAGCTCATTTCCATGTCCAGCTGCGTGAATTCTGGCTGCCGCTGACCCCGCAAATCCTCATCCCGAAAACATCTCGCAATCTGGAAATACTTCTCATAACCGGCAACCATCAATAGCTGTTTAAGCTGTTGTGGTGATTGAGGCAAGGCATAGAACTTTCCAGGTTGCAGGCGGCTCGGAACCAAGAAGTCGCGCGCTCCCTCAGGCGTCGTTTTGAAGAGTATCGGCGTCTCGATCTCAACAAAGCCCTCTGTATCCAGAAAATCACGTATGAACTTGTTCACACGATGGCGCAATACAATATTGCGCTGCATCTTCTGACGTCGCAGGTCAAGATAGCGATATTTCATGCGTAATGCTTCATCAAGCCCTTCGCGCTCCAAACGTTCATCGTCATTCAGATAAAACGGTGGCGTTTGCGCTTTGCTGAATATTCTCAGCCCGGATGCTGCAACGTCAATCTTGCCGGTTGGCAGGTCAGGATTCTCTGAACCCTCTGGACGAACACGTACTACACCCACGACCTGCAACACGTACTCATTACGAGCCTGACTCGCAATCGCATGCGCCTCGGGGGCTTCATCACGATCAATGACAACCTGTGTGATACCCCAGCGATCACGCAAATCAATGAAGATCAATCCCCCTTGATCACGACGGCGGTTAACCCAGCCTGCCAGAGTTACCGTCTGTCCAACATGTTCTGGGCGGAGTTCTCCACAGGTTTGAGACTTCAACATAGTGTTTCTTGCTCCTGCGCGGCAAAAGAGATCACAAAAGTTCACAACAGATCATATCATCATAGCTACTGATGTCAACTATTTCACAGATGATATAGATGTATGAGCGCCGCAAGCATACCATGTCGGTCGATGAATGCAAAATGGTGATTCTATCTGTCCAGGCATCGGCAATTGCTACAAATGCACATCATGTGAGACCAGGAAGGTTGCCACTTTTCACCGTGCCGCTTTCGCCTTAAACTGTCGCGCAATAGTCCAAAAGACAAAGACCCGAATCGATGGCTAACTCTGAAGAAAGCTATGAAACAACTGACATAAAACAGTTCGCTAGCACCAGCTTCACCATCAGCAAGCGACTGCTTGGTATCTTCTTGCTTATAATAGGCACCGGCAGCTTTTTTGGTATTCTTGCGATTGACATTTTTGATGTAGGTCGTCAAGGCGGCATTGGTCCATCTCAGCAGGCGGCGCTGGCACTCACGTTGATCGTTGCTCTCATTGGACTAACGCTCATTCCACTTGGAGACAAGCCTGCCTGATGCGAGCATCCCGGGTCGCTTGGCCATACAACGGCTTAATGTTTGTCGCTTCAATAGTGCTTTTGTTTTCACTCGGTGTAGCTATTGCCTATGCGGTGAATCTCATCACTTTCCCATTTGATTATGACCAGGGAGAAGGCTTTGAGTTAGTCGATACAATATTGTTTAGCCAGTTCCAGTGGCCCTACCAAAATACGGATAGTTACCCCTTTTATAGCAGCAACTATCCTCCTCTATTTCACATTCTGCCTGCTCCGTTCGTGTGGATATTTGGGCCAAGTTATGCCTATGGCCGATTGCTGAGCTTCATTGCCACGCTTCTGACCGCTGTAGTTATCTCCTATGCTGTTTATCGCGATACTCATCAGAGGTGGATTGCCCTTCTTTCAGGTCTGGCGTACATCTCTTCCAACTTCGTCTATCATAATGCGCCGCTCTTCCGCCAGCACTTGACAATGGTACTGCTTGAAACAATTGCTATAGTGGTGCTTGCGCAGGCATTCCAAAAGCGCGAAAACAAACTGATTGCTCTTGGTCTGGGTCTGCTCATAGCTGCGGGCTATACAAAACAACTTGCAGCGATCAGTGCGGTAGCGGTGCTTGTCTGGATGTTTCTTCGAAATCCCAGGCGTGCAGTGCTGTGGGGCGCAGCTTTTGTCGCAGTTGGTGTGGCGATATTCGTGGTATTAACGGTGGCCACAAGTGGCGAATGGTGGCGCCAGACAATCATTGCCAACGTTAACGCCTTCAATCCGTTTCAGATGTTTGGACTGGCTTTGCTGTGGTTACGCCTTCATGCTCTACTTCTGATTCCAGCAGTCCTCTACACGCTATATGAGTTGTACTTCAGCCGCTTATCACTTTACGCAGTGTGGTTTGGCATAACTGCAATCCTTGGCGGAATTGCTGCTGGCACGTGGGGCGCGGGGGACAGTTACTATACAAGCGCAATCGCCGCAATGTGTATTGTAAGTGGCCGCGTATTTGGGCAGGTCGGCAATTCGCCTCGGTTGCGTCAGAGTGCAGCGAAAGCCGTTGTAGTTTTGATTATTCCGATGGCCTATCTGGGTTATGGAGTCTCAACGCTTAAGTTGCCTACTGAAGGGCCTATATTCGGGCCCATCGCTTCAGCATTGAGTATCGAGCCTAACGTGATGGGACGCCATTTCGACAGCGCAACTTATGATGTGCTAGGCTATGCCAACATTGGGCACTTCACCACCAGGGAAGATGTGCGAAATGGATACAGAATTGTTGACCTAATCCAGAATGCAGACGGACCTGTCATAAGCGAAGATGCAGCATTTAGCATTGTCGCCGGGAAAGATGTCATCACTAACCCGACACAGTTACGCAATTTGTACTTAGCGGGAGTATGGGAAGGCGCAGAACTGCTAAAGATGATCGAGAATGATCAATTCGCACTGATTATACTAAGGGCGAGCTTCTTCCCCACTCCCGTACTTGAGGCAATACAAGAGAATTACTCTCCAACCAAAGTAATCACCATGAACGGTTTCGATTACGTATTCTGGAGCCCTGCAAACAAATGAAGTATCTATTGCCACGGAATCAAACTAAGTGCGCCGAAGTGATACAGATACTGACCTAGACATTGAAAAATAATCTATTGAACAAATATCACTTTCGGCGATTGAAAAGTTGCCGTGGAGAGTAAAGCACGATCACCGAATCGTTCAACAACCATACGAGTGAGCGTCGGTAGATTTGCGTATACGAATTCTGTAGTTAAGGTTGAAACCCAGGTAACAAACTCAGCATCCGTCATTGTTTTCAGATTTGGCCAGTGATATTGGCGAAGTGTGGTCATCATGACGCAACCTCCTCGTGCATACACAGGCCACTCTCTTTGGCCCGTTTGACTTTCCTAACATAACTTCACTTGCCTTACACGAGCCTAAAATACGTTTAAGATCAATGTAGAGAGATGTTAAGTTCTGTTGACAACTCAATGTTGTCACTATGAATGTAATTATCATCTAATTCTGGTGGATTGTGTTGTGATTTGGTGCTGCACAGATTTGCATCGTCGAGGCATTAGCGTTCATGTTCATCGTCTACTCCAAACGTACGGCGACGTGAAGATCGCCGCGTGGTTTCCAGACCGATGGGACGCCGCTGAGCCAAAAAGTTATTATCAAGACGCATCTGGCGGACGAGGCTATCGACAGACTGTTCAAGCATATTTTGGGTGACTGCAGTTTTGTGCTCATGCGCTGCAAGCATCCGCGCGTGTAAAGCAACTTCGCGTACAAAAGCACCAGGCTGATTTACCAGCATCGGCACAACGCTGCGATGAACGTCTTGCCATTGATCCGACATGTAATGCCGCAACATGCGCTCCGCGAGTGATTCTTCCTGAATCGTCGGCACAACGAAAATCCGATCCAACCGACCTGGACGCTTAAACACTCTGTCGTCAATGGCATCAGGATAGTTGGTAGTCGCCAACATTAAAGTACCCTTCGGGTTGTTGGGTGATTCAATGCCATCCAGCACATTGAGGATTCGGGCTTTATCATCCCCACGCAAGTAAGCGTCAATTTCTTCGACAATAAGCAGCGTGGGATACCGCGCTGACGCGACCGCCTGAAACGCGCGTTGAATCTTCTCAAATGTCGCGCCGTCGCGATCCGACCCACTAACGTATACAACTATGCGGCGATTTTTGAGAGCGAGACGCGCCAATGCAGCACACAGCATTGTCTTACCAGTTCCGGGAACGCCCGCGAGCAAAAGTTTTCGAAACGGAACTAATTTCAGTTGGCGATAAATATCTACGCCCTGATTAAAAAAAGCTTCAATATCCTGAACGATGTCTTGCTTTAACACATCATCCAGAATCACATCATCCCACTCGACTGTGGGATCGAAGAAGGCATCTGTGCCACCGATGATATAGACGTCACGACGGCGGCGGATTCTTGGCCTTACCACCCGCGCACAGATAGACTCAAAACGTGCCCAGATATCGAGTTTGCCTTCAGGAACTAACGCGATCGCTGTAAGATCCTGCACATCATCATCAAAATAGCTACTGGCATAAACTACTTCAAAATCCTCACTTGTTTCAGAGTTCTCAAATTTAAAAATAAAGGCTCCTGAGGTAGATGTAAGGACCATGCGCTTGCCTCGCGAGCCATAATCGCTGATTGGGACAATTACATCCGTTTCAATTTCTTTCAGGCCGACGTAGCGATATCTACCCATCACTTTGCGACCAGGCTTGATTTGTTCCTGTGCAATTTTGTTGCTGCATTCCGCCGACGCCCAGATTGTCATATACGGTTGTCCTGGATAGTTCGATTCCCAGGTGGTTGTCGCCCATTGAACGAGGCGTTCATACTGCATCGAGGTTCCTTTATCTTTTCGTTTTGTCAAATTCACACCAAATCCTACACGTCCACTACGGCGTGATGTACGCAAAAGGGGGCTTAATCGTCGCCGACGCTTACTAATCTCGATTACGATGGTCAGAACTCCTAAATATCGGATATCCTACAATCATCCAGTAGGCCAACTCTTTGTGCAAGTCAGAGTATAGCATTGGCTCCAGTCAAATATTAGAGTACCATCGTGCAAATCCTCAGGTCGAAAGCGATATCTCCATGGTCACCGTCTACGCTACTCACGAATCCTACGCAGATCACCGCGTACCAGGATACCAGCATCCTGAACATGCGGGTCGCATAGAGACTATCTGGCGGATTATGGCGGAAGCAGGACTACCACAGCAAATGTATGTATTAACCCCTGAGCCCCTGGACCGTACCAGTCTTTTGCTGGCCCATACGGACCAACATATCAACCTCCTGGACTGGATCAGTGGGCAAGAGAAGGTTGTACTTATCGATCAGGATACTTACGCTTTACCTCAATCATTTGATATCGCTCGTCGTGCGGCAGGGGCGGCTGTTGACGTCGCAGAGGCAATAGTCTTGGGTAAAGCTCATAATGGCCTGGCATGCGTCAGACCTCCTGGTCACCATGCAACCTCTGGACAAGCAATGGGGTTCTGCCTCTTGAACAACGTTGCCCTGGCAGCCAGAGTAGTCCAGTCGCGACATAGCGTTCGACGTGTCATGATCATCGATTATGACGTGCATCATGGTAATGGTACACAGGATATCTTTTACGCAGACCCTGGTGTTCTCTTCGTGTCGATCCACCAATCACCGTTCTACCCAGGCACAGGGTACGCAGACGAAACAGGCCAGGATGAGGCGAAGGGAACAACGCTCAACATCCCTCTTGGGCCTGGACATGGCGATCGAAATTACGCCACGCTATTTGAGGAAATCATCGTCCCGGCTGCAATGCGTTACCAACCAGAGCTGATTCTGGTTTCGGCAGGATTTGACGCACATTGGGCTGATCCTCTCGCCCAAATGCGACTCAGTCTGGCCGGCTATGACTATCTTGCACGCCAGCTTATTAAACTCGCAGAAGAACTGTGCGATGGTAGAATCGCATTTGTTACAGAGGGTGGTTACGACGTAAACGTATTAGGGCACGGAGTCGCCAATATCGCGCGTGCTCTTCTTGGCATTAGTGAGATAAGCGACCCGTTCGGCTCTGCCACCAACACAGAACCTGATTTACAGCGTATCCTCAAGCAGTTACAACAGATCCATCAGTTACCAACCTGAGCTTTGGCACACTGTTCTTGCTCGTCCTTGCTAAAACGGCGCACAACTTCCAGCGTAATCCAGACCAGCAAAGTGGTACAAATCGCTAACAACCACGAACCTACCGCAACCGTCATACCCACTGCAGCCACGGTCCAGATACTGGCTGCGGTTGTCAGATCGTGCGTCGTTCCTTTCCGCTGGACAATAACACCTGCACCCAAAAACCCAATGCCCTGTACAACTCCAGCTGCGATCCGCGAATGATCGGCTGCAGGAAATGCCTGAATTGACAGTATCGTAAAGAGACATGCACCTACACCAGCTAACATATGCGTGCGCAGCCCTGCGCTCTTATGCAATCGTTCACGATTCAGACCGATTAATGCGCTCAATAAAGCTGCAAGAAGCAACCGAAGAAACCCCAGAAGCTGCTGTTCATATGACATATACGCCCCCTTTCTCGCCCCAATATGCCAATAGAAAAGGCGCAGAATGCCAATATGGCGATCTGCGCCCCGATAGGTTCTCTTCTATTTTATCAGAGTCGCAAGAAAAGGTTAAGATACTTCGACGATATCAGCACGCAATTCCTGCAAATCCGCCTCAAAGCGGTCAAATTGCTTGTGCTGTTCGGAATAGCGGCGCGCTAGAACGTCCAATCGACTGAATATGGGCATAAGAATCTGATTGCCATACTGATTAAGCCGTGTACGTTCTTTCTTTGTCAGATCATTCAGGGCAGTGTGGTAATTGTCGATGAGCGTATCCACCTTGGCATTAAAGGCAGCCTTGGTCTCGCGACTTACACGTCGCAGATAATGCACCATCGGAACGCTAAACACAGCAGTGACTGCAGCACCGGCGATAAACGCTGGCATTGTCAATGGAAAAGCCCCCAATGCTCCAGGGGTCGCATATGCGATAATCATGGTGACAATACCGGCCAGCGTAAAAAACGCACTTCCTTGAAAGCTACTTAGGTTAGCCTTAAAGACGTTCTCAAGATCGGCAACAACCCGACCCGACGAGTAGGACTTCAGTTCGGCTTCGGCAATGCGGATTGCTTCTTGCAGACTCTCGCGCTGCTCAGCATAAATGCCGGTATCCAGTCCACCAATTTCCTGCTCGATCAGGTCCTGCAATTGGTTCAACCGATCAATCACACTACGCCAATATAGGCGACTCTGATCAATTACGGCGTTAATGTAATCACGTGCACTATCGTTAATATCTCTGAGCGAACGTCCAATAACGACTTCGTCGAATTCGCGCTGGAGTTGCTCGCGGTTTACACCACGCCCCAAACGTCGAATATTCAGATTAGCGTCGATAAACTGTAAGCCACGCTCACGAATACCACCAAGAATCACATCAATACTAGCGCCTGCTTCTTTCATCCGCGTCTCGAGTCCAACTGCTTGCTGTTCCAGCTCACGCTTCACTTCGCGGACTTTATTCATATCCAGACTCAACAAATCAGCTTTCTGATCAATCGTATCTCGGTGACGTTTGACCAGGCGTTGCGCCGTATCGAGCTGTGCCAGAAGCTTCTGCCGTGCAGGTGGCATCTGACTATACACGCCACGCAGATGCGCACGTACAGCTCCGATTCCTCCCGTATCTGCACCTGAATTATCGTGCGCCGCTTGGAGGGCCTCTCGCGCACTAACCATAAACACCAGTGGTTCAAGATTCAGCGTTTGTTTGATTTGGGTTTCGATGAAGCGCCTTACTTCAGTCTGCTGCGCAGGATCAAGGAGATCAACCTGATTTATAACCAGAATGACCTTCTTGCCATAACTCTGTGCAAGTTCCAGATACATACGCTCTGTTTCAGCAAAAGCGCGCTTTGCGGAAATAACAAAAATCACCAGATCGCTACGATGAAGGAAATCCTTTGCGATCTTTTCGTGCTTCTGGAAGATTGAACCTGTGCCCGGTGTATCAACAATCGCAACGCCATCGGCACCTGTATTGGGATGCGTCCATTCACGTAAACCATCCGCACGCACCACTGGCACGCGTCGTGGTGTTTCATTTTGGCGAATCAGCTCAATATATTCGGTAGTCGGTGTTATTCCCATTGGCAGGAGTGGATCGCCAAGTAACGCATTTATGAATGATGATTTACCAGCGTTAAACTCACCGATAACTACCACCATAAAGAACATCTCGCTCAGGTCCAGCGCCATGTCTCGCAAACGGCGCCGATCTTCATCCGCCTCATCGCCCAGTTCGGAAAGCGCATTCGCAACGTCATTCAGAAGAGCGATCTCGCGCTCACGAAGTGCCCCCAAAGGACCCTGAAGGGCGTCTACTGAAGTCGTTACGGAGGATGATGGTGGTGTCACGACGTTCTCACTTTCTCACAGGTAATGATGAGTATTACGCATTCATTGAGCAGACGTTTCAAAGCGTAATCCCAAGAAGTCGGCGTTTACCAAATGCATTCAGGTCCGATTCCAGCTTGCCGATCTCGCGCTCGGCGTCCTGTAGCTGTTGCAACTGCGCATCCTGAATGTGAGATTGCGCCTCTACCAAACGAACAAGCGGACCCACTGCATCCCGACGTAAACGCATCCCGTAATCTATCTGGCGATCTGCTGCCGCCCGCAGCGTACCAACATACCGATTTTGCAATTTGTATAACTGATTCGCAAAGCGCGAATGTAGGGCGCGCCCTCGCAGGGGTAATGCAGCAAACCCGCCAACTACTCCAGCGAGCAAGATAACCAACGTAATAATAGGAATCGGAAGATCTGTCGTGTTATCAATTGCTGTCCACGCACTCATCAGAGCAAACAAGAGAACCAACATTACCAGTTCCCACACAGCAAATACCATCAGCGTATTGCGACGCGCTTGTTCCACCTTTTCCGTCTCGATTGTTCGTGCCTCGTCCTCTATGACACTGAGTTCAGAACGAACATTCAGGAGTTCGGTGCGGTCGTAGACTGCTGGAGCCTGAATGCTGCCAATCAATTTGTCCTGCATATCCACAGGTAGTTGGTTAACTTCACGCTGACCATACTTGACCAGATCATCAATATCCTGCATGTCCTGCCCTTCAAGTCGCGGAGCAAGTTTATCGACGACTTCTGGAAGCGCATCAATAGGCTCAAAGACCTTGTAACGTTGAAAAGCTTCAACAAGGTGCGATGGGGCATCCCGTCTCAAAAATCGCGCCAACCCAATAAGTTCCAACACACCTCGTCCAAATGACCCTAGAGCACGAGAAAGCTGGAACACATCACGAAGCGCCTCACCACTACGATCAATAGTCTGTTTGAATTGCGCCTCGATCTCTGCCGTGATTTCGCGTACAGCTTGTTCCTGGGCACGCCGCTGAGAAGAAAGCTGCTGGTTGATATTGTCAGTAATATTGCGATACTGATCAAAGGTCGCTACGTTGGATTTAACAGCATCCAGAGCGACCTCGTGCACATTCTGAACAATCTTCAATGGCGTCTGAAGCTTCTGACGGAGTCTATCCACATCTCCAAGTTGTTTTTCAATGTACTCCTCAAAAAAAGCCATACCGCTTGAATTCCACAGGGACTCATTGAAGCCACTGCTGCGGGCTTCCTGGCCCTGTTTCGCAGACACAAACCATATTGGGGGCACGTTACCAAGATGTGCACGACACTGTTCCTCGACATACTGACGAAGTGTCTGAAGATCAGATTCAGCGATTAAGTCAATTTGGTTGAGGACAAGGATGATCTTCTTGCCATATTCACGCAGCATCTGCAGGTACTTAATATTGCTTTGCGTCATCGCTTGCGTTGCCAGCATAACAAGAATCACAACATCACTACGGTGGAGAAAACGCCGGGTCGTGTCTTCATGCTGACGGAATACTGATTCCAGGCCCGGTGTATCGACGAGACTCACTTTACGCAGGAGCGGAGAAGGATAAAAAACCGTATCAACTCGGCCAGCCGACTGCATATCCTGAGGTTCATCTCCCCAACGGAGAATACTTATGCGGTCGGTTGTCGGGGTCGGTCCAACTCGAAGAAGGTCCTGAGCACCCAACAGCACGTTGATGAGACTGGATTTACCAGCGCTGAATGGACCCACGAAGACCATCAGAAACGGATGATCTGCATGAAACATCGCATCACGAACCTGGGTGACTCGCTCTTCTCCCAGTTGCTCGATTTTGGGGAGAACATCCAGCAGGTTTGTAATTAGCGTCTGCTCACGCCGCCGGATCGTCTCGTAATCCTGCATCCACTTCGTTTCAGTACTATCAGACAAAGCTCTCATCCTCGTTAGGATAAGTCTCTAGTGCATTTCAGCATAGCGCGCTTTGGCCTACCTTACAATCCCTGTACGAGAGACTCTCATGGGCTTCATCAGAACAAGAATCCACAGGCTAATCTGCGTTTCACTGGTAGTGTACTGACATTTTGCTGTTGCTTTTGAGTTGCGGTCAAATATGATTGTTTCGTGTCTATCAGAACCTTTCATCGAGGCTCTCATGCCACTAAATCAGAGCATTAAGTTCAACAATAATCTTCTACATATTGATGGTGTTCCAGTTCCTGACATCGTAGCGGAAGTGGGTTCACCAACTTACATCTACAGCATTCGGCGTGCACTGCAAAACTATAGCAGAATTCAGGTTGCGTTTAGCAGAATGGACGCCCATGTGCATTACAGCATGAAAGCAAACGCAAATCTTCAAGTGCTTCGCCATCTTACGAAGGCTGGCGCAGGCATCGACGCTGTGAGCGGCGGAGAAATTCATCGTGCATTGAGGATAGGCACTGATCCTCAGAAGATCGTCTTTGCCGGTGTAGGCAAGACTGACGTTGAAATAAAGTATGCCCTCGAGCGTGGTGTTGGGTGGTTTAATGTAGAAAACGTGACTGAACTTCAACTGATTAATCAATTTGCGGAGTCACTTGGTATCACACAGGTGCGCGTAGCTCTTCGTTTTAATCCCGACGTAACTGCTGATACGCATCCGTACATTGCGACTGGGCATGGTGCTGCCAAATTTGGCTTGACCGCGAATGCAATCGCTGAGCAATTACAACTTCAAGCTGAGTACACAAATCTCGAGTTTGCTGGTATTCATGTCCACATTGGTAGCCAACTGGGCAATATTTCCGCTACCACCGAAGCTGTTGAGCGCGCACTGGAGCTCATCGCCCCCTATCCACACATCAGGACAATCAATATTGGCGGGGGCTTCCCTGTACCTTACAGGACAGACTCTTCACTACCGTCAGTTGATGACTTTGCTACCGCACTTCGTCCGATACTGACCGGGTATAAAGTGCTTTTGGAACCAGGCCGCTCTATCATTGCTGATGCAGGCATCCTAGTCGCAAAAGTGCTTTACGTGAAGCATCAGGCAGGACAGCGTATTATTATCACTGATGCAAGTATTGCTGAACTGATTCGCCCAGCACTATATCAGGCACACCATGATATTATTGCTGTGGTCGGGGATCGCGTGACACATTCGCCAGCGCAGGTGGTTGGTCCAGTCTGTGAGACTGCAGACGTGCTAGGAAGAGACGTAATGCTACCCGATTTGCAATCGGGCGCTTTGCTTAGTGTCCTTACGACAGGTGCTTATGGAATGGTTATGGCTACCAGCTACAATGCTCGACCTTTGCCCGCAGAAGTGGTTGTAACTGAGAATGGAGAAACGTGGCAGGTTGCGAGACGTCGACAGACTTGGGATGACCTTATACGAGAGGAAGTCTAACCACATCGCGTAGCTCACACCGACGAATGAGAGAGTGAGAAACCCTGTGAGCATTTAAAACATGATGATAAATGCAAAAACCCCTTTTCAGGGGTTCAATTCGTGTGCTGATGGAGTGACTCGAACACTCGACCTGGCGATTATGAGTCGCCCGCTCTAACCAGCTGAGCTACATCAGCACGCAAGTCGCGGGGGGAGGATTCGAACCTCCGACCTCCGGGTTATGAGCCCGACGAGCTGCCACTGCTCTACCCCGCACTCTATGCTGCGCTAGCATAGCAGAGCAGTCCAACAGTGTCAACTGCGTATCGCTCGGTCTCGAGCTTTCTGACAAGTTTCTATTGAGCGTATCTATTCAAGCATCGTCTTCGTCAATTGCACGATGAGCCGTAGAAATGACATCCTCCATCGTAGCACCCCTGGCTGCGATTATCCGCCCCATTCGCTTCTGAAATTGCATTAATGCATAATCTGAAAAATCTTCGACCTTGAGACCAAATGGAACAGGATCATACAATGAAAATATCTCGTTGATCACTCCCAAAGCTGGCATGAACAAGGCGTTCATCGTCTCTTCAGCAACTTCGTACAGGTGTGGATGCTGAGCTACTAAACGCGAGATCAAATAGATACCGTAAGCAATATGCCTCGACTCATCCTGCTTCAGCTTATTGATTGCTTCTGTATTGCCGGGCATCAGGTCGTTGGACCTCAGCATCTTGAAGTAAGCATGATACCCTGTTTCTGCTAGTACACCTTCTACAATCATGTTGTAGGTCACGCTGGCCCTGAGCTGCGCTTCGGGTGAATCATCGGTTGTCAATTTATCCAGCGCATTTGGTAACGCCTCGTAGAATATGAATCGATAGTTATCGGTATGATATCGAGTCAGATCTGTACCTCGAACCCCAAGCACCTCATTGAGAAATCTCTGGAAGTAATCCGTATGTTTAGCCTCTTCCCACAAGAATGTGGTCAGGAACATCTCCTCTTCGATACGTCCTTCACGTGCGACCACCATCATCAATGGCAGGAGGTCAAGCGTAACTGCTTCTTCCCCAGCAGCGAAGAGTGCTGTCAGGCGCAGGATCACATCTTTTTCATCATCAGATAGACGCTGCCAGTCCTCTATATCCTGACTAAAATCAAAATGAGATGGATTCCAGATCCCGTAAACCTTTGCTTTCTCGAATAATTTCATGGGCGGTAACGAACGATCAAGCCCTTTCGACGTAGTAACAAATCCATCATGCTTTGCTGAGGACACCATAGCGATCTCCCTTGAGAACACTCTTTTATGGGGATTATACGAGCTTTTAGCTCCTGGGCTCGGACGAATTTTGTCGCTGCGCCTATTTATAGACTTTTGTACACATTCACACATTCGTTTTCTTGACCTAACCATATCCAGGAAGAGGATCACTAGCTATAATGCAGCTCACCGAACACCCGTTCGTGAAATAAGGATACAAGCTCATGCCAGATCTAAAGATCGTATCGTCCTATAAACCAACTGGTGATCAGGTAACAGCTATTCCGCAGCTCGTGCATAATGTAAATAGCGACGTAACGCATCAGACCCTGCTTGGAGCAACAGGCACTGGCAAAACATTTACAATTGCGAACGTCATTGAACAGACTCAACGCCCAACGCTTGTACTGGCCCACAACAAGACCCTGGCCGCGCAGCTCTTTGCAGAGTTTAAAGAGCTCTTCCCCAATAATGCTGTCGAGTATTTCGTCAGCTACTATGACTACTACCAGCCAGAAGCTTATGTACCCCGATACGATCTCTACATCGAAAAGCAAACGCAAATAAACGATCAGATCGAACGCTTGCGTTTGAGTACATCAGCTTCACTTTTTACGCGACGCGATGTGATCATCGTCGCATCGGTATCGTGCATTTACGGTCTGGGGGATCCACAAAGCTGGAAAAACAGCAGCATACCCCTGACTGTTGGCACTGAACGCAGCCGAGATAAAATCCTGCGAGACCTGGTAAGAATCCAATATACGCGTAATGATCAGGTTCTAAAGCGAGGTGCATTTCGGGTTCGGGGTGACACACTCGAGATTATCCCCGGATACAGTGAAACAGCCTATAGAATTCAGATGTTCGGAGATGAAGTCGAACGCATTACGGAATTCGATCCGCTCACAGGTGAACTACTCGGGGATTGGCCCGAAGTTACGATCTTCCCATCACGTGAGTACATCACTGAGCAAGCCAACATTCAAAGAGCAATACATGACATTGAACGTGAACTCGAAGAGCAATTGGCGTATTTTCGCAAAGAAGATAAGCTCGTCGAAGCACAGCGATTGGAGCAGCGCGTTCGATACGATCTCGACATGCTGCGTGAAGTAGGCTACACCAGCGGTATCGAGAATTATTCTCGTCACTTTGACGGACGGCCTCCTGGTAGCGCTCCATATACACTTCTTGACTATATGCCCGATGACTACCTGATGGTCATTGACGAAAGTCACATGACCGTACCGCAGCTACGAGGTATGTACAACGGCGACCGCCAGCGCAAATCCACACTTGTGGAGTTTGGTTTTCGGTTGCCCAGTGCAATGGACAATCGCCCACTCAAATGGGACGAAATCAATCAACGCATCAGACAGGTAGTCTTTACATCCGCCACACCTGGTCCCCACGAGCTTGAGGTCAGTGGCAGGTACATTGTTGAGCAGATTATCCGCCCCACTGGTATCCTGGACCCAGAAGTCGATGTACGTCCTATTGCTGGACAGGTTGACGATTTGCTGCAGGAGATCGCACTGCGCGTGAAGAATAAACAACGGGTGCTGGTAACTACGCTTACACAGCGTATGGCCGAGGAAATGGCTGGATATCTCAACGAGATGGGAATACGAGCCCATCATCTCCATGCAGAGATCGACACTTTAGAACGTGTAGAAATCCTGCGTGATCTCCGCATGGGCGTCTATGATGTCGTTGTCGGAATCAATCTACTTCGCGAAGGCATTGACCTTCCCGAGGTTTCGCTCGTAGCCATTATGGACGCGGACAAAGAGGGATTTCTGCGTAGTGAGTCCGCGTTGATCCAGAACATTGGTCGTGCTGCCCGCCACATCGAGGGCAAAGTGATTATGTACGCCGACAGAACCACTGGCAGTATGCAACGCGCCATAGATGAAACGAACCGCCGCCGTGCCAAGCAAAACGCCTACAATGAAGAGCACGGTCTACAACCAAGGGCAATCGTAAAACAGATACGTGATCTGACAGACCGCGTTCGTGCTATGGCAGCTAGCGAAGATGGCGAGATAGCCCCTGAAGGCGCAGAAGCGGTTGACCTCTATAATCTACCAAAAGATCGTCTGCATAAGATGATCAAAGAACTCGAAGCTGAGATGAAGAAAGCCGCTCAGTCGCTTGAGTTCGAAAAAGCAGCAGCGCTACGAGATCAGGTATTTGAATTACGCGGCATGTTGGCAGAAAAACAAGGCACCGATGGAGATCTGATTCCGGGTTAGAACGCATTCACAAGGCCTGGGACATTACGTAATGATGTCCCAGGCCTCTACCTGCTAGACAGTGAATTCGCCATTCCTGTAGAACAGCTCACCATCCACATGAATTTCGCTGTCTTCGCGCATATCGCAGATCATGTCCCAGTGCACTGCGCTACTGTTCAGGCTTCCCGTCTCAGGATAGCCCTGGCCGATAGCCATATGTATCGTGCCGCCTATCTTCTCATCGTATAGGATGCTACCCGTGAAACGGCTGATACCGAAGTTGGTGCCAATGGCAAACTCACCAAGATAACGTGCGCCCTCGTCTGTATTGAGCTGTGCCTGCAGTAGATCATCATTTTCCTCTGCACTAGCCTCGATGACCTTACCCTCTTCGAAACGCAACTGAATACCACTAACGGCACGTCCACCTACAATGCTTGGATAGCTGAAACGCACCCACCCGTTGACGCTGTCTTCAACAGGGCCAGTAAAAATCTCACCGCTCGGCATGTTTTTATGGCCGTCACTGTTGATAAATGTGCGTCCAGCAATCCTGAGGGACAGATCGATATTCGGCCCTTTGAGCGTCACGTGCTGCTTGCCAGCAAGATAATCGACCTTCTCTTGTTGCATTTTGCTCAATGCCCGCCATTCCGCTGCAGGGTCTTCTTGATCGCAGAAGCATGCCCCATATACGAAGTCCTCGTATTCTTCGAGGCTCATGTTCGCTTCCTGAGCCAGCGCCTCTGTTGGAAACAAAGTGCCAACCCAGTTAAACTCTCCCTTTGCGCTGCGCGAAAGGCGCGTATTCAACCAACTACGACGTGCTTTCTGCACGTGCTGCATTCGTGAACCCGATATGCCTGTCATAGCACGGGTGTTGGATGGCGCACCCACGCGTATGTACACATCCGCAGACTCGTAATAAAGCGACTGTGATGGATCAAGCCAATTGACCTGATCGTCATTGGCCATCCGGAGAAACGCTCTCTGCATATACGCATCGCTTAGCATTACACTAGGCTGCCCACCAGCTTCTAGCACTTTGACATAAACTTGGCGCAATAGAGGGAGTGCTTCCACATCTCCCAGAATGCCTACCCACTGACCAGGCATTACCTCAGTTGAATAGTTGACCAAAAGGTCAGCCAGCTTTTCTTGACGTACATCAGGCATTGTTCTACTCCTCAAGCAATTCACGAAAAAGGGTGTGCATATTGTCACACCCTTGATAGGAATTCACTTTTTATATTATCTAGATCAGGCTCTTGGCTTTCTCAAGTGCCAGATCAAAATTGACTTCGTTACCAATAACGGGTACATACTCGGCGTGTTGCACCTTGTCGGCCTGATCAATAACAAAAACCGCTCGCTGGCAGACACGCCAGTCCGTATCATGAACCCCATAAGCATCGGCAAACCTCATGTCGCGGTGTGTGGATAACGTCTCAGTCTTATCAATCCCTTCGTTACCACAATAGCGCTTCAAGGCAAACGGCAGGTCAGCGCTCACTGTCAGAATCACAATATCATCGCTGAGTTCAGCAGCCTCTTTATTGAAGCGATGAGTCTGAGCACTGCATACTCCGGTATCGACAGACGGTACCACACTGATAATCTTCACTTTGCCTTCATAGTCCCCAAGAGAGCGTTCGCTGAGATCAGTCGCGATTAGAGTGAAATCTGGAGCGGGCTGACCAATTTTAAGCATCTCGTTTTGGACTTTGTGTTCAACCGGCCCAACCATCATACCAGGACGATCTGCCATCTTAATCTCCTTATTTCGATGAGCGAAGACACATATGCCTACTGTGTTACTTCCAGAAGCACATGGAGAAGAATAACCTCAGTGTATGAAAGCCAAATAAGTGCCAGAGCGCCGTAGAAATTAGGCCACCCCACCGTATCTCCAAACACCGTCTACCATGGTACCAATAATCTGTGTTTGAAGGAGTTCCTCGGGTGGTGTCACATAAAGATCGCGATCCAATACAACCAGGTCAGCAAGCAATCCGGGCATCAGCCTACCCTGATGAGCCTCCATGCGGCCCGCGTACGCTGCACCAACCGTATATCCGCGCAATGCTTCGTCCATCGTCAATCGTAACTCTGGATACCAACCTCCCTCGGGACGACCCTCTATTGTCTGACGCGTGACCGCTGCATAAATACCCAGGAGAGGTTCAAATGGTTCAATCGGAGAGTCACTTCCAAAAGCGAATTTCACTCTCTGATCGATCTGCAGGCGCGCATTGTAGGCCCACTCAGCGCGTCTGCCCCACCATCGGTCGGCGACTTCCCAATCAGAGGTTGCATGAATCGGCTGCATCGATGCTATGATGTCCAACTCAGCCAGCCGATGCTTGTCGGAAGGGTGAATAATCTGCACATGCTCTATGCGATGACGGCGTTCGGCCGTAGAGTCACCCCGACGCGATTCTTCGCCACGCACGATTTGGAAGACATCGAGTACGTCGTGAACAGCACGATCACCAATTGCATGTATCGTCGTAGCGATCCCAAAAGCACTGGCTCTGGATGCCAATTCGGTCATCTCATCCTTTGACAGCACCGCAATTCCGTAATTGTCCGGCTCATTCTCGTAGGGTTCAACCATAAGCGCTGTACGCGGCCCAAGTGCTCCATCTGAAAACAACTTCAGATTTCCGAAGCGCAACCAATGGTCTCCAAATCCGCTGCGAATGCCACTTTCAAGGGCTGCATCTAGCCAGCGTTGATTGATTTGCTTCACTACCCTGAGCCCGAGTTGGCCGCGTTCGCGCATCACCTGCAAGGCAACCAGTGCCGATGGATCATCAAAGTCGTGTATGCCAGTCAACCCTGCTGCATGGGCTCTCTCCTGCGCCTTCAGCATCGCATCAGCCAGCTGATCGGGTGTCGGCGCAGGTACCAGGTCACCAACAAGCGCGATTGCTGTCTCCAATAGAACACCCGTTGGTTGCCCATTGTGATCGCGGACAATTCGGCCACCTTCAGGATCGGGTGTCTGAGCATCTATGTTAGCCAACTTCAAAGCGACGCTGTTCACCCAGGCAGCATGTCCACTTTTGGCCTGGAAGAAACAGGGATTATCTGGTGCAACGCGGTCAAGATCAACTGCAGATGGAAACTGTCGGTCCGGCCAGATGTCCTGCGCCCAACCGCGTCCCAGCACCCAATCTCCTGGCCCAAGCGTCACAACGCGTTCGGCAACACGGCGCAATGCTTCATCTTTTGAAGGAACTTCAAATAGATCAACGGCCTGCATAGCGCGCGCTGTCCATTCCCAATGAATATGGGCATCAATCAAACCCGGGATGACTGTCACACCATTGAGGTTATGCTTGGTTGTCTTTGCTGAGCTAAGTGACAATATAAAATCATCATCACCAACGGCAACAATCCTCCCCTGCCAGATTGCAAGTGCAGATACCGCAGGTTGTCTTTCGTCAAGCGTGATGATGTTGCCGTTGAAGAGAATGCGATCGACCATCATCTTATTCCAAGTCCTCTCGAGCGTCATCTAGTGCCTGTTCAATTTCTTGAACGGAAAGAGACGCTGTTCCCGGGCGGGTCACCGATATCGCAGCGAGCCGCGCTGCAACATCAACAGCAGCGTGTACGTTGTTTTCCAATAGCGGTAGCGAGGCCAGAAGAGCTGTTGCAAATACATCGCCGGCGCCCGTAGGATCTACTTCATTAACCTTGTATGCCATATAAGGATGGGGCTCGCCGTTATAGTAGTAGGTTCCGCCACGATCACCATTTGTAACCAGACAGTGCTTTACTACTGAGGCAAACGCTTGTTCCATGTCTGGCGATTCGGCGATATCCTGGCGACTGAAAACCACGAGATCAACTGCACGCAAAGCTTCGGCGTCGAACCAGCGTTTGAAGCTCACACGTCCGTCTGAATCCCATTGCCTTAACCAACCCTGTGGCGTGAGCATCAGCGTTGAATCAGCAAACTTATGCACAATGTCTGGAGAGATCTCACCCGCCAGAGGTGCGAGGTGCACTAGCGGCGCGTTTATCCAGCCTGCTGGAACAAACTCGTATGGGATATCTGCAGCCAATTCATGAATGTACTGAATTCGCTTCCCAGGTTCTGGGTAAATATTCTCGAACGTAGTGGTTTCTTCGGCAATTCGTACGCTGATCTCTGCGTATTGTCTCAGACCAGACAGCAAAGGTTCGCAGGCAGCAGCGCTTGTGACAACTCCTACTTTGTGGTTGAAGCCACTTGCAATGGAAGCTGCATATGAGACTGTACCACCTAGCTTCCGGCCCTCTGGAGAGATATCCGCACTGATATAGCCAATCAACAAATAATCTACAGATGTCATGCCTGAGTCTACTCAACAGGTGTAATAGTGACTTTGCGCGTCTCGCCTTCGCCCGTGCTCTCTGTTGTCACGTCGTCGCGCTCGCGTAGTGCCAGATGAATAATACGACGTTCATGCGGAGGCATAGGCTCCAGTGTGACCGTCCGGTTCTGATCTATGGCCCTGTCTGCCATCCGGTGAGCCAGCTCTTCTAAGCGATCAGAACGCTGATCCTTGTACTGCGCCACGTCAACGATCAGATTAGCCCTCGACTGCCGACGTCGACTCACGATCAGGCGTACGAGATACTGCATTGCTGCCAGAGTTTCACCACGACGCCCTATGAGGCGATTCACGTTCTTTCCAGAAATGTTGAGAATCCAGTGCAGTTGTTCGCCTTCACGAGTAGGCTCAGCCCGCCGTATACCTACATGGACTTCTTCCATCCCTAGTTTTTCAAGCATTTCTATTAGGATCTGTTTTCCCTCACGTGCATCCTCATCGGTTTCCATATCCGGCAGCTCGTCCGTAGCCGGATCAGAGTAAGTGTCCTGGACCGGACGCGATACATTGCGTTGCGGTCGATCTCCACGTGCGGAATCGCGCCGACGTCCACGCCCACCATCACGACGATCCTCACCTCGGCTCTCCCGACGCGGAGTTCTATCATTCTCGCGTCGTTCTTGACGTTGTGGTTCTCGTTTCGGCATGTGAAGTGGCGTAAGCGGCTGTGAGGAAGTTCGCTGAGGCGGTTCTTCACTCCGAGACCCACCGATCAAGATAATGCGCACGCGGGCTGGTTTTGCACCAATGCCAAGCAGACCTCGATTTGGCTCTTCGAGTACTTCAACCATGACCTCGCCGGGACCTACACCCAGTTCTTCTAACCCAGCTTGGACTGCAGCCTCAACCGTCGGGCCGGTTTTCTCTATGATTTCCATGTGGTTATCCCTATGGTAAATCGTGTTCCATTAAAGACAGGCGGCTGTACGCCGTACAGTCCGCCCGCCTATTCTTCGCTCATTGAGGATTATGGCGTTTACGTCCGTATTGATGCCTCAAGTGAATGTATTATACACGACAGGCGACAATGAATCCTACTGGTCACTCGTTTTCTTCACTTAGAAACATTACCGATTAGTTTTCCGTGTTCCACGTGCGCCAGTACGAGATGAACCTTTCTTTACAGCCCGTGCCCCGCCTTTACTGGTACGGCCACCTTCGGACTTATCACCTTTCTTGTCCGCTTTAGGTGTGCTCCCAGAGGACTTACTCGTTTCAGCGCCGCTTTTCTCAGACTTATCGTCATCTTCCACTTCGCTGAACTTAGCCTTTTCCTCGTCCGCACTGCGAATGCCAAAGAGACGATCCAGAACCTTCTTCACCTGCGGTGTGTACTGCAGGATACTCACAAAGTTGCTGGTGATGAAGTAAACCGAGATGCCAACCGAAAAGGAAAGCGCAAAGATACCGAACATAACCGGCATGATCGTACCCATTGAACGGGTCATAGCCATTGCCTGGTCAGCGGCACCTCCGCCGGAACTCGGCGTCTGATTGGCTGTCGACTGCGCCTGCGAAACCTTAAACTGGTACCATGTCGTGACCATAACCAGAAGTGGTAACACGAGAGAATATACCGGGTTTAACGGTGGCGTCGGGGGCTGCGTTAAATCCATACCCAACCATATACTCTGGAGGGGAATAAGCCCATCAAGTCCGGGGATCAACAGCCTTTCGCTCAAATCCACCAGTTGGAATGGCGTCGCCGCCAGAGCGAAGATCACCGCCTGATACAACGCAATGATTATCGGAAATTGCAGCAAAAGAGGCAAACAACCACCAAGCGGGTTGACTCCCGCCTCGCGGTAAAGCTCCATCTGTGCCTGCGCAAGCTTCTCCCGATCGTCTTTGTACTTTTCTTGAATCTTCTTCATACGCGGTTGAAGCGCTTGCATCCTCTTTGAGGATTCGATCTGACGCGCATAAAGGGGATACGTCAACATTCGGATGATGACAGTCAGTACCACAATAGCAATGACAACATCATTGTTAAATATTGAGTACATCCACGTCAGCAGCGTGACAAACGGATTGATAATTAGATCCCACATTGGTCGTCTGTTCCTCCGTCCCTGTTCACGCTATCAGCGACCATAGGTCCATAATGCGCGCCCATCCAAATCAAACGCGTACACCAGCCGCGCAAGGTCTGCAGTCCCAACAACGACAAGATCAACAGGCACGCCCGTCTCTTCATCCTGAGGGACGAAAAGGATATCAGAAAGGATTTCGGGGCGTCCGTCAAGTTCCCGTTCTACATTGACCAGACCATCGCCACGTAAAAGCCAGTAGAGTATTCCATCGCGGGAAGCCACGATGACGTTTGCATCTGTTACCAGAGGCGCTGATCTTATTCCGCGTTCTGCGACCTGCCGTGACCACACTTCCTGCATAGAATCAGCATCAACAGCGTGGACGAACCCACTCAAGTCCGCAAAATACAGGATACCATCACGCTCTACTGGCGTGTGCCATATCCAGTTTTCAGCTTCATATGTGCCGACAATTCGCCCATCTAGGTCAAGTTTGTACAGACTGTGAGAAAAGGTGCCAACATACAGATGGTCATTGTATAAGAGAGGCGTGCTAACAATGCCACCTTCCAGATCAACTGGTTCTGGCCAGAGCGATTCCCCTGTTGCTGGATCTAAAGCGTGCAGATAGTGGTCAAATGACGGCACGTAGAGCACATCATCAGTCAGGAGGGGGGAAGCCCATACTCCCACACCCGTTCGGAAAGTGCTCATTTGCCATCGAACAGCTTCGGTATCACGTTCCACAGCCGCCAAACCGAGCGTCTTCAGCGGAACGAAGAACAACTCATCGTTTGCAGCGATTGGAGCGATCACGGATCCTGGTATGGGTATGCCTGTGGGTGAAACGATGTCTGAGGTGATCTCATCCACAGTCAGCAAGCGATTGTTATACGCAGGAAACAGTAAAGTCTCGGGATCTAGCTGATACGGGGTGGCGTAGAACTGCGCGTTTTCCGCGTTCGAACCATCAACCCGCCAGAGACGGGGATTACCATCCTGGTCGAAACGTACTTCCCCCTCTGCATTCTGAAGGCGCACAACGGCACCATTCGCAGGCTCAAGCAACTCGACCTGATTGTTGAAAACAACAGCGATTTTCGTCTCGTTGTATACGTCAACAGTTCCAAGATCAGGCCAACTTACACCAATACGTGGCGGCACACAGCCTACCAGTACCAGCACAAGAAGCGCCAACAGCAGCCACAAGCGATGTGTCCGACCTGTGGTCAGCGGCGCTAGAGACGCATTCTTCAATGTTGGCAAAGGATCACTCCTTAGGGGGTACGGGATCATATCCACCGGGATACATGGGTTGACAGCGCCAAATTCGCTTCAGCCCTAGCCATGTTCCACGAGATACTCCGTGTACCTGAATGGCTTCATACATGTACTCTGAACATGTAGGCTGAAATCGGCATGCAGAAGGTAGCACCGGAGAAATGAAGCGTTTGTAAAACCGGATCGACTTCAGTGCTAACCATTTCATGCGACTTCTCGCCCTTTCAATATGCAAGCACGAACGCACAGCTCAACTACTGTACGACGTACCTGGGTGAAAGGTTGCCCCACAATCGATGGATGCGCAATGAGCAGTATGTCATAACCCCAATCAAGTTGAGGGTGCAGATTGCGCATTATCTCACGTAGGATACGGCGTGCTCGGTTACGCCTAACAGCATTCCCCAGTCGTTTTCCCGTGATAAAGCCATATCGATTCGTCTCGAGGTGATTTTCACAGAGACTCATCATAACCATTGGTTGGCGGTATACGCGCCCAATCCGACGTAAACGCCGGAAGTCTTCCGAGTGACGCAAACGAAGCTCAGGTTTCATCAGACATAAGTCAGAAGTCATTTGTCTGAATCTGACAAGAGCTCTGGAACTCGCATATGTATATCAAAAGCCCCAGAGCATTGTCAGGCTACGACGCATTCCAGTTGACTTTTTTGACATGATTCGGCGTCACGGTAAGCTGATGGCGCCCTTTCTGGCGACGCGACTTTAACACGCGACGTCCACCTTTAGCGGCCATACGAGCACGAAAGCCATGCACGCGCTTGCGACGGCGAACCTTTGGTTGCCAGGTGCGCTTTGTTGACATAGTGAACTGTACCTTCGCTGAAACACGAACATATGAGTAGACAGCGGGGAAGTATAACCCACACTTGATGGGACGGTCAACCCACGCTATGACATACGTATCAAACCGCTTGTCTGAGATGAGCTAAAAGCGGACGGCAGCAATAGTCTATTAACAGAATAACTGACACATACCCCGTCTGGATTTCACCCAAGTAAAAGCATCGAGCCAATAATCACCTGTTCAAGTTACTTAGCATCTATGCTATACTTGGCCACCTACACATCAACCATTCAACAGATGGTTGACCAGAAATGACTAGTTTCGAGCGTGCCATACATGGCTTCTGTCAACAACTCTGTCTCGCCTCATGCAAACGGACCACGGGTGTTTTTTGAATTTTGCTCTTTCACACTTAGCGCTCAGATAAATACAGACGTACCCACCTCATGGGGGAACGGATTCAAAACACCTTTCGAGCGCTATGTGATTTCATCCCGGACAGGCAAAGACATCGACGTGATACGCTCGCAGTTATGGACTTCAGATAGCCCTAAATACACTACCACACAGGTTGGAGATCCGCTCTGATGTATCAATGGGTGCGTAACTTCTCCGTCAGTCAAGACGACGTAGAATATTTGACTAACTTGCTTCTTGAGCGTGAGACTCCAATGACCAGCACTGAGCTTGCAATAGAACTGGTCAGAAGAAGGATTCAAGCGCAGCAAGACGCCTTTGAGGCACAGTTTCAGGATACGATCGTTTATGATCCAGCACACAAATACGAGATAGGTCAGCGTCTCGTTTTCACACAGTTTGATCGAAGAACGGCAACAGTTGTTGCAGTACGTGTGGGCGACAATCCTGACTTTGGCGAGTTCGACGTTATAAAAGTCCGATTTGACAATAACAAACAGAGCAAATCACCAAGTGAGCGTGAATTCGCGGCGTCTCTGCAGCAGCCACATTCGCTAAACGGTGCAGCCGACTCAATGACGGCCACCAACGGCGAAAGCCTCAGCCCCATGGACATTCTCCGAGAGACACGTGGAAGCATTGTCCGTACCGTTCATATGGCTCTCGTTGATAACCCCGTATTGACTCGTGTTGGCGGATACTGGTTTCCCCGCGAATTGGTCATGGAAGTGGATATTGGGACGCTTCACCTAGCCGAAGCAGTTCTTGATATGGCTCAGGGAGGACCACTCAGCACTGAAGAAATCATCAGTCAGATTGGCCCAATTGGTGATGCACCTATGCCACTTCAGACGTTCTCGCTTAACCTTGCAATGAGCAAGGATGAACGTTTTGACGAGGTGGGCCCTGGAGGCGAGATACTCTGGTACCTTGTCCGTATGGAGCCTGAAGGTGTACGCCAAGTCCCTGTTTGGCTCCGATACAACGAAATCCCCTATAATGATGATCTCATCACCGATGAGATGCTTGATCTGGAAACAGAACTTGACGACGAACTCACTGACATAGATTTCGAAGGCAAGCTCAAGCGTTCAACAACAACGCTCATATATCCGCATCGGCGTGCAGGCACGTTGCCGTTGAACGCAAAGAACCGACAGATTTTTCCACAGGGACGTGCTCAGCGTATATACGTCTCACTGATAGATGGCCTGGATGGAACAATCTTCAATGGTTGGGTTGTCCACGAACACAAATACGTATATGGTCTGTTGGACTACTACACAAAACATCGTCTGCCTATCGGTGCCAACCTTACGATTGAGAACGGCGAGGAAGATGGTTCGGTCATCATTACCCATGATGCATACCGCCCTCGTACGGAATACATACGGGTCTTTGTTCCAAGTGAAACGCAGATTGCGTTCGAGAATAAGAAAAGAGCTATCGGCACCGAGTATGACGATCTTATGGTGATCGGAATCGACGATTTAGCGAAGCTAGACAAGCTTGTAGAAGCTAATAAAAACAAAACCCTGGTCACATTGCTGCGGTCACTGCTTAGCGAGTTAGGCAAGCTGACCCCTCAGGGCACGACGCATGCTGTGACACTTTACAGCGCTCTAAATGTGCTAAGGCGCTGTCCTCCTGGCGCAGTTTTCGCCATGCTGCAGGCCAATCCAGATTTTGAGCATGTAGGTAATCACTATTGGAAGTTATCAGAGAGTGAATAAGTGCACGTTGCGGTGTTTACCAGTATTCAGGTATCTCACAACGTCTGCCCAGGTCACTATAAGTGAGTAATGCCATGCCACCAACCAAACCAAAGCCCTCACCAACAACTCTCATCAAACCAAGGCTCGACACTCGGTTTCATATTGACTATGAATGGTGGGAGCGTAACGATGTAGACTTGCGTGCTTATTTGCTGTCACATCTCCCTCCGCACAAACGCGAACAAATTCTGCTCGAAGAAGAAGGACACATGATCGATCATGTTGATCCCGAAACAGGCGAAGTACATCGAATGGATTCGCTAGGTGTCGCACTGCAGGAAGCCGCAAAAGAGCCAGATTTCATTAATCCACAAACATCCCTTGTAGACAGCGTCTTTCGTATCTTTCTGATCAACGGCAATAAGCCGCTGTCTCCTAACGAGTTGGCAGACGTGCTTTCCCGCGATGCCAGCACTATCCTCAAAACTCTTGGCGGATTACGCATTTATCGCGGTTTACGACCTGTTGACCAGTAGCACGCTGAAACCACAATAGGAGTGGCATATGGGACGTGTCATCAATACCAACAATCCCGGCAAGCGACGCAACTTCTATATGCGTACAATCGCGGAGGTTCTTCGTAGGCTTAGCCAGAAACCAGAGATAGATGCCGAAGCAAAAGATATGACAGCGATGATCGTGTTTAGCCTGCGCGAAATCGACCAGACTGTTATTGAATCTATTGAGGCCTGGGAAAAGCGAAACTACTGGAAAAAAGCGGATGAGTTCCAGCAAAAGTGGTGGTGGGCGAGTCAGTACGCAACAAGCCTCGAAAAGCTCATCGAACAGGATGCCTGGGATCGTCTGCCAGAGTATATGGTCAAGCTACTGCCCCACTTTTCTGACATCGAAATCAACAAGATGATGCGCGATCCCGATCTCTGGCGCGGCGCATACGACAGACTTTTGCAGAATTAAGTACCAACAGCGCTATACATCATGGCAAGTTAGTTGGGTAGATTGGTGGCAGTCCCCCATAAGCGCCACTGGTATTCACAGGTCCCTCTATTGAGATCATGCCTGTTGAGCTGAATTCTTGCCATTGATTACCCTGAGGAAACAACGAAAATATAACTCCATCAGGGCGACTCAGGAATATTACGCCGTCGGAAGCCGTCTGGACCTGAACGCTGAAGGGCTGTTCCCATTCAATCGTTCCCCACCCTATACGTTGCCTCACTGCAGTGTTCGAACGCCAAAGCATGCCAAAACCACGGCGTGGTTGCCAAAGGCCAGGGCCCGGTGCATTCGCATATTCTGGACTATCTTCGACCATACCCTCTTCAAAAAAATCGCGGAAGACCTGCCAACGCGGGAACAAGCGGTCTGTATAAAGAACATATATTGCATCCTGACTTCCAACCCACACCATGTATCCATTCTGAAACGTCTGATAAACACCTTGACTAGCAGAAGGTGGATTCAGAGGACAATTATCCGGACGAGGTTGGATGAAAAACCAGGTACTGTCACAAACCTGATTGACGGCCACAGGAACCGGAGCAGTCACACTCGCGATGACGCTCGTAGGCAGGAGCAAGCGCATAGCAGTTGCAGTTGCAGGCAACGTCGGAGATATAGTCACAGTAGGTGTTGGAGTCAGCGTTGGTGTCGTCGTTGGCGTTTTGCTTGGGGGCAACGTCGGAGTAACCAGCAGGAACTCAGCTTCGACAGTGACCATTTCCAGCGGCGACTGAATCTCTGCGGTCGGTGGTTGGACTAAAGTTGCCTCAGCTATTGTCGTCACACCAGATGTCGCTGCAGATGCTGATACCATTGTTGCAGGTACAAGTGTGTTCTGTGCAATGAGACGAGGACGGTCAGCAACTTCTCGCGTATCTGCACACGAAGCAAGCATTACGGTAACTATTATCCAGAACAGCACGCGGTTCGCAACGCGTGTGTTGAAACAAAATGAGCGAGGCGAAGTTGATTTATTCATGGTGATATTGTAGTCCAACGACCACTTTTGCGCTGCTTACAATGTGCAATTTCAGTCTTGGCAGTCAGTAACCAGGACTATAATACGTGCAAAACGAGCACGAATTGCTGCATATTTTAGGTAAAGGTGATTTATGTCCCGTCAAAAAAGCAGACCGGAAGCAAGAGTAGAGCGCCTTACATGGTTCGCTATGGTATTGGTGTTCATGTTTATCAGCTTGGATGAACGTTTCGCGTCTCCCGGCTATTGGGTACCTATTGCTATTAGTATAATCCTGTTCATGTCCGGAATAATTCAATATCAACGTCGATGGCGCGTTGGTCCCTTCACATGGATCGTGGCTGCTGTGCTTCTTGTGGTCGGTGGATTAGGGTATTACTTCCAGTTGCCTGAGGTCAACATCGTTATACCGTTCTTCGATCCTGTGCTAATTTCTCTCATTGCGACCATCATCGTAATCGGTTATGGCGTTATCAGTAACGAAAGCTAATCGCCCAGAATCAGCGATGTCATCGTCCAAACTGCTCAGTCCATTTGTGCATATTGACAGAATGTGACGGATGCGTTACAAGTCTAGTGGGCACAGGAGACAGACAACGGCACGATGAACGACGTTATCATCACAATTACTGTTGAAGATGTACGGAAGCTGGCACTTCCCCTGGGAACTCGCGTCGTAGCCGGCGACGGCCTGTTGGGTCGTCCAGCAAGCTGGGCTACGGTGATATATCCCAATGATAGCCTGGATACTAAATCGCTCCAGACTGGAGAGATTGTCCTGATTGCGCCATATGACAACCTGGCGCGTGCGAAGAACACTGACGTTGATCTGGTTCGCTGGGCAGCAGATCAGAACGCTGCAGCAGTCGTGCTGAGTCACAATCCATCACCGAATGCGGTTGCAGAAGCCAAAGCGTACAGCACTCCCCTGCTGGTATTGCCGCCTGATAGCAAAATCCGCTCGGTAGAAAAAACAGTGATCAGCCTACTGGTCGACCGCAAGGGCCAGATTGAACGGCGTGGTACACAGATTTATCGCCAGCTTACTCAGATCTCGTCGCGCAACGAAGGTATGGCTGAATTGATAAGCGCCATCGCGCGTCTTACGAATAAGGCCGTAGTTATACAGGACAAGCGACTACACGTTACAGAACACACGCTTCAACCTCAATTTGTTGGTGTGTGGGAGGATATCGAACAGTTTCTCCGCAAACAGGATAATCTACCGATTGAATTACAAGACAGAATGCGTGTTGCTGATCTCGATCAACCTGCAATAATGCAATCATTGCCCCTCCCCGGGATTGCCAGACTCATTGCGCCGGTTGTGACTAAGGGCATTGGTCGCGGTTTTCTGTCCATCATTGGTCGTGATTCCGACATTGATGATATCGACCTTCTGGTGTGCGAGCACGGCGCGGCCGCCTGTGCTCTCGAGATGGCTAAACTGAAAGCCGTCAGCGAAACGGAAAAGCGCCTACGAGGTACGTTCCTTGATCGCTTGCTGATAGGCGATGTCAGTCAGCAGGAAGCTGTCCGTCAGGGGGAGCGCTTTGAACATGATATGACGCAAACGCACGTTGCTATCGTTTTGTCTTGGCGCGGTGATAATCCGCCTTCAATGCGTCGCTTGGAAACTACGGTTAACAGCATTATTGACCAGCAACGTACACAGGCCCTTGTGTGGATCCGCGAAAAAGAAGGCGAAGTTGTTGTCTTTCATGCTACCAATCCAAAGGACCCCGTCGACAGTAGCCTTAAATTAAGCAATGCATTCTCCAAGGAGATTAATCGCCTTTTCCCCCACAACCATGTCGCGATAGGCCTGGGTCAACCGGCGCGCGACATCGGTGCTTGGCGTGCAAGTCACCATGACGCGGTTCAGGCCATGCATTTGGCTGTGCGTCTCCAAACTGACACACCACTGTTTATTGGAGACCTTGGAGTCTATCAGCTCATTTTGAGTCTGTCGGATCGGGACAAACTGCTGGACTTCTGCGAGACAACCCTTGGACCGCTGATTGAATATGACATGCATCAACATGCCGACCTTATAAAGACCCTGGAAGCCTTCTTCGCGTGTCATGGCAATCTATCACAGACCGCCGAAATGCTGATTGTTCACCGAAATACGCTCTTATACCGTATGAACCGTATCAATCAGATTGCTCAGATTGACCTGAACCGGCCTGAGACACGGCTCGCACTGCATTTAGCATTGACGATAAGACGTCTACTCAACCTCGGATAATGTAGACTCGAGGCTGTATCATAACGGAAGCCCCCTCTTTCTTAATACAATGCTCACCCAACCTTCTAAACTTGGACAGTAGTATAGAGCACTCTCTTGGGCAGTGTGCACAATAGCAACTTTTGACGCGAAAACACGTGCTGATTCGTATAATTTCACCAAAGAAGTCTGTACGAGTCAACATTGCGCCATCGTGCAATACACCGATACACTTTATTTCTAACTAGATTAGGGAGAGTTTGCGTTTATCGCCCCTGAGATTAGCACGCCCGTGCTGATATCTCCCTCTTTCATTCATTATCCCATGATTTCAAGCACGATCACTCGACGTATAACAGAGGAGCGTCACCATGCAGGCCGAGCATACACTGCAGCATCTTTCCTCGATGGCTGACCAGGACGCCTCTGACCGCCATCGGATCGACAATGAAGAGCGTGATGCCTGTGCGTTGATCTGTAGCGTGCGCAAGGGAGGTAGCCCGACACACGGCAATGTTAAGCGCACGATTGAAGCGCTCGCACGTATGGGGCATCGTACCGGCTACATCAACAGTGAAGGCGACGGCGTTGGTATCTTGACTGACATTCCGCGCCAGCTCTGGTCGAAACGACTTGCCGCAAACGGGCTCATGTCGAGCATGGTTACAGATCGAAACTTCTGGGTTGCCCATGTTATGATCTCTGCTAAGGACAGAAGCCGCGCACATCATATTGTGAATCGTATGGAGCACGTGCTCGCCGAAGCTGGACTTCATATCCTCATTGACCAGGCGGGTCAGGTAGACTCCACAGTCTTGGGACCTAACGCTGAAAAGAACGAACCTCTATTCTGGCAGATTGCGGGCGTAAATGGTCAGGTTCCACACGACGAAATCGATCGCGCTCTGTTCGATCTTCAGGTTAAGCTAGAAGCTGAACTCGACATACACTTCGCTTCCTTCTCACGCCACTCTGTCGTTTACAAAGTTCAAGGGAGCGTTGAAGTCCTCCGCCGCTACTATCCTGAGCTTCGCGACCCGGATTATGCATCGATGGTCACAATGGGCCATGCACGGTACAGCACAAACACCAATCCCATTTTCGAGCGTGCACAGCCATTCAGTGTGTTAGGGCACAACGGTGAATTCAATACGATTTCACGCTTTCGTATTGAAGCAGGCATGTTAGGCATACCCTTGCCTGTTTCTGGATCAGATTCACAGGACGTCGATCGTGTTGTATACGCTTTATGTGCGCGACATGAACTTGATTTGATCGAGGCAATGGAACATATCTTCCCGCCGTACCCTCACGACCTCATTCAGGAGCGCTCAGATATTAATTTGATGTACGATGAAATTAGGCAAGCGCTTGGTCACTTCGCTCAGGGTCCAGCTGCTATCGCTGCACGCCTAGGTGACCAATTGGTTTTCAGCGTCGATTCCCTTGGGTTACGGCCACTTTGGTTCGGTGAAACCGAAAAAGAGTACTTTGCTTCATCAGAACGAGGAGTCTATTCACCAGATAACCTCGTCAGCGATCCAAAGCCACTAGCACCCGGAGAGAAGATCGCGCTGCGTGTTCGCAATGCTGGTACAGTCGAGGTGCTCGATTATCCACAGATTCAGCTCCATACACTGCAACGCTATCAAGCGCGCCAAATCACAGTACCGGTGAAGACTACTCAAAAAATTCCAGCTTCAACTGCGACGTCTAAGATGCCCTTTGAAAGCAGCATCGCCACTGTCGATGGCAGCGAAAAATCGCCAACAGCCGTCCCAGCTATGGTCGCGCTCGCCGAGCCAGACGGATCCAGTGAAGTGCGGACTGCGCAGGCTAAAGAACCAAAGCAAGTTGCCAAACGCACTCTGGCCCCAGATCTGTACCCTCGCGAACGCTCAAAGGTGAAGCTCAATGCTGCAGTAATGAGTGGCCTTGGTTGGGAGCGGTATCATTTAGGACTGGTCGAAACCATGGCTGAGGCCGGAAAAGAGCAGATTGGAAGCTTGGGTTGGGATGGTGCACTAGCAGCCTTTAGCCAGAAACGTGTCAACATCGCTGACTACTTTAAAGAAACCGTCGCTGTTGTCACAAATCCTTCAATCGATCGTGAACGCGAACAGTCACAATTTAGCACGCATTCAGTCATCGGCACACGACCAGGAATAGGCTCGGTACGTAATCCATATGATCACCTGGTTGTTCTGCAAACGCCCATTCTTCTCGGAGATCACACGGAGGCGATTTCTGAAGATCTCTTAGCGGAAATCGCGCACGAACATGGGACACTAACCATCAAAGAGCTGGTAACTAGCTTTTCTGAACGGGCAGCTACCATCGACATGTCTGCCCATATGGATGAATCAATTGAGGCAGCAATCGAGCGTATTCAGCGAGAAGCAGTAAACGCAGTGCGTAATGGCGTCCAGTGCCTGGTATTGGACGACAATGATGTACTAGAAGGTCATAATCTCTGGCTGGACCCAATGCTGGTGACGGCAGCTGTAGACCGTGCCTTGAGGTCAGCTGATGCGAATCCAAACTTGCGGCGACGCGTTGGGATTGTTCTGCGCTCCGGGGCGCTGCGCGATCTGCACGACCTGGTCCTGTGTATCAGTATGGGCGCTAATGCGGTCCTTCCCTATGCTCTCTACGCAGTTGGCCTGGGAATTGCACCTAAGGGAAGCAATATTGAACTCGATGACGACCAGATTCGGTGTATATACCACAACTTATTGACTGCCCTGAACACCGGGATGGAAAAAGTCATCTCCACGATTGGGTGCCACGAACTCCGAGGATATGGGCACAGCTATAGCAGCATAGGTCTCTCACGTGGAATTGCAGCGATCTTCGGTACGCCGAACTATTTCGGCAGCGAAGCCCGTGGTCTTACCTGGGGAGCTCTTCAAGATGAAGCTAACGAACGTGCAGCAGAAATGCGAGGCGATGTTCGGGCCAGACTGAACAACCCTGATCGCTTTTACCCAAAGATGTGGAAGAAGGTCGAAGCGTTGGCACAGGGCGAAATCGGGCTGGAGGAGTACAGTAGTCACCTGGTCGAACTTGAGAAGAACTTGCCAATTGAAGTCCGTCACCTGCTGAATATCAAAACGAAAGCAGAGGATGAACAAGTCAACCCCGAGGATGTCGATATCAGCATCAATGGCCACGCTATGCCAGCGCTAATCAGCGCGATGTCCTTCGGTAGCCAGGGTGAACTCTCATATCGTGCCTACGCTGAAGCAGCGCATCAGCTCAATATTATCTGTGTGAACGGTGAGGGCGGCGAATTACCTGACCTACTCGGGAAATATCGGCGCAATCGTGGCCAGCAGGTAGCATCAGCGCGTTTCGGTGTCAACATCGCTCTACTCAACGCTGCCGACTATATCGAGATCAAAATCGGGCAGGGAGCTAAACCTGGTGAAGGCGGTCACCTGCCGGGCTTCAAGGTCACTGAACAGATTGCAGCAGTGCGTCACACGACACCAGGCGTTGGTCTGATCTCGCCCAGCAACAACCATGATCTGTATTCCATCGAAGATCTGGCTCAACTCATTGACGAGCTAAAAACTGCCGCACCTCATGCAAAAGTGTCAGTGAAAATACCGGTCGTACCCGGTGTAGGAATCATCGCCGTCGGCGTAGCGAAAGCGGGGGCGGACATCATTACACTTACTGGATACACCGGCGGGACTGGCGCCGCACGCGCGCATGCACTACGTCATGTTGGGTTGCCAGCGGAAATCGGTCTTTGGTTAGCTCATCGCGCATTGCTCGAAAGTGAGCTGCGCGATCAGGTTGAACTATGGGTCGACGGCGGGATGAAAAGTGGACGCGACCTTGTAAAGATGTTGTGTCTGGGTGCAAATCGCGTCGGTTTTGGCACCCTGGCAATGGTTGCAGTAGGCTGTACGATATGCAGAGATTGTCATAGTGGCACCTGCCACGTGGGAATCACTACTCATGTAAAGACGCGTGATGAGGCAGAATCACGAGGCTTCAAGGCCTTCAGGCCCTTTGAAGAAAAAGGATCAGCCGCTGGTATCGTACGTGTTTTCGACGTCATTGCTGAAGAAACGCGCAGCTGGGTTGCCAGGATGGGTTTCCGTCGAGCACAGGATCTCGTTGGCCGGGCAGATCTTCTCGAACAGGTTGCTTGCCATGATCGTATCGATCTCTCGATGCTGTTAAAGCCAGCGCCACAACCCGCAAAGCGTCCGGCGCAGCCCGGTGGTCGTCGTCTATCAAGACCGCGAAACACCGTCAGTCGTCAGATCACAGAAGTGATCGCAGAATATGTCGCACGCGGTGAGTATGAACTCACATATGAAGACCAACAAGTCATGGCGATGGATCGCGCTCTCGGCACTCATCTCTGTGGTGCGATCGCACGAGGTGATATCCCTCAGACTCAAAACCTACAGGCCATCACGCTCAGTTTTAGCAATTCTGCTTTACCTGGCAACGGTCTCGGTGCGTTCCTGGACGATCCAGTGCGCATCGTCGTTGAAGGCGGCGCACAGGATGGCGTGGGTAAAGGTGCGCGGGGTGGCACGATCACCGTGTTGAAGGGCCTTAATCACAATGGCGTCAGATTGGATGGATCTGTCGGCAAGAGTTTTGCATATGGCGCACAGGGTGGCACCTTCATCGTTCAGGGCAATGCAGATACTCGTGCCTGCATTCGCATGAGTGGTGCAGACGTTATTTTCGGAGGTGAGATCACGCAGCCAATACAGGATCACTTGGGTGGCCTTGGTGCACGTGCAAATCTCAAAGGTTATGCATTTGAGTACATGACGTCTGGCCGTGCACTAGTCCTAGGAGATCCTGGTCCATGGATTTGCGCCGGCATGACTGGCGGCACTATCTATCAACGTTTGAACCCGCGTATGGGCCTTGACGAGGCGGCTATACAGCGTCGGATCGCACCGGGTGCAACCGTCGTGATTACGCCTCTACATGATAGTGGAATAGACGCCGTACGTGAGTTGTTAGGTATGTATATCGAAACGCTGGAATTCAACAATCAGGCAGAAGCGGCACGGTCACTACATGAACTCCGAGAGCATCCGCAGCACCATTTCATCAAGATAGCGCCGCCAGTACGCATCAACTAGGCCTATTGATTCAACCACCTTCACGACAACATGCCGCTGGTCCAGCGGCATGTTCGCTTATATGGCCATCACAAAACACTACTGCGGAGATCCGTTAACGGTAGCCAAAACGCGTTGTATCTTCAACGCCAAATGAAGAATCAACCGATTATCAGCCTCGTCCAGGTCCAGCCCAGTCAGTTCGCTAATTCGTTCCAAGCGATACACTAACGTATTGCGATGAACATCCAGATCCTGGGCGGCCTTCGCTAAATTGCCGTTTGCTTCGAAGAAGCCGTTGAGCGTCCGAATGAGATCGCTCTGTTTCCGGTTGTCGTGTTCAACTAAGGCATCGAGCGTATCTTCGTAGAAGTTCCTAAGATGCGACAAGTTTCGCTCTTTGAGCGCAAGCAAAAGCTGGAACAATTTGAGGTCCCCGTAGAATGTCGCTTGCTCCACGTCACCGAGTTCTTGCGATATACTCACCGCATCACGTGCTTCTCGATATGCATCTCGCAGACCGGCTAATCCCTCAACCGGGCGGCTTATTCCTGCAATTACGGTTCCGGTTGGAGCACGTGCTGACAGCTGGTGCCTCAGATCATTGATTGCCCCTCGTATTCTGGCTAATTGTGAACTATCTTCCAAAGGGTACAGGAGAACAACAACATCCACGTTCTGTCCAACTGCCCCTTCGAGATTACGGCGTGCCATGTCGTCACGGACGAGAGATACGAGTGACTCGAGTGGCAAAACCTGACCTGCTGGTACCAACGGTCGAAAGACTGCAACAACAAAGCTCATGGTTGGATCAAAACCCGACTGCTGCGCCCTTGTTCTCAGCATTTCATCGTCAACGGGTGTACCACTCAACCACATTTGTATCCAGTCACCACGCGCTTGCTCCACAGCAGCAGATATTGCTCGATTCTTCGCGAGTTCAATAGCACAGACATCAGCGCCACACATCATCACAAGCCGATCAAACTCGTCCAGATCTTCGCTGCTGTCGACCAACGACAAATATCCTGCTACACGCTTTTCCACCTTCAGAACTGTTGTGTACCCAAGAGGGCTAGGAACAATCGATCCTTGCGCAGTAGGCGCCTCTTTCTCAAGCCATTTTTGAAAACTACCATACGGCGATGCCTGAATGAGATTTCGGCCCGAATTACTGCGACGCCCCACGACAGGATGAACCTGAGACAAGAGCACCCCTGCATCATCATGAACGACAATGGGTTTCGTCGTTGCACGAACCATTACCTGAATAAGGCTGTTAAGTTCACGATTCTCCGCTGACAGTCGGGTGAGCTGTCGCTGTATGTCAAAAACACGTTCATTCAGCTGAGCTGTATGGTTTACGATGAGGCGATTGACTGCTCGTTCTGCACTGGCCAGGCTGGCATTGGCAGGCAGAGTTAAGAGCGCTATCTGACATTCTCCGGCTATATCAAGTGCACGCGAGGAAGCTTCGGAATCTACGGCAAGTGCAGAAATACCGCTACTCGCTAGATCGCGTATGATGTTTTCCAAAGTGATGTGAGGAGTGAAGTTTCGCAACATTGATAGCGAAACCAATGCAAGCTCTCCACCGTATATTTCGGGCAGTGCAGCGGGCTGAGCACTTAAGGTTACGGCCCAACTGATTGAGATATCAGGATCACCGGCAACGAGCGCCGTATTCAACGGGAGAGCGTATCGCAGTAGCGATCGCAAAGTCGCAGTGTTCTGTTCGGACATTCTCGTTTTTCCTAGCGGCCTGTACAACGCGACGCCGCGGCATGATCTTCAGTATAATCAACAAATCTCTCTGCAATGAGCAGTAACACGCCATTAACTATACAGCGATCTAAACAAAAAACAAGCAGGGCCCCGATAAAAAGAATCGCCGGCCCTGCTTGTTTTTGGCAGTTTTATACGAAGACTAACCGATACGACGCACTCCTATGGTGAGAGTCTCGCCTTCTAGTTCACGTTTGAAGCTAAATGACTCAACATGGTATTCGCTGTCATCAGTGCCGTTAGGATCTACTGCTTCAAGCTTATCTGCAAGCGTTTCCTGAGAGATGTACTCCCTGTAATCAGCAATGGCAGACGCGAAACGGTCAGTTGCCGAATACCTTACCTCAATTCGATCATCAATGTCGAAATTCGCGTCTTTGCGCAGGTCCTGGATGCGTCGAACAACTTCCCGAGAAATGCGCTCAGAGATCAATGCATCGTTCAGGGTTGTATCCAAAGCTGCCAGGTAGCCCTTTTCTTCAGCAACAACGAAACCTTCAGCAGCTTCTTGACGAACCTCGACTTCATCCGGAGCAAGTTCAAACGACTTTCCTTCTGCCTCGACAGTAATCGCATCACCATTCAGAAGTGCTCGGCCCCAAATCTCGGCCTGTTCCGTCGAAGCATCCTCAAGCGCTTGTTTAACCTTCTGCATATCACTCTTCAGTTTGCGCCCGAGTTTGGCAAAGACAGGGGCAAGTGAAAAACTAGTGATGTGATCTCCCTCTGCCAGAAAGTGAATCTGCTTGACATTGAGCTCATCTTTGATGATCTCTTGATAGCGTCCAACGACAGCATATTCGCCCGCCTGCAAGAGGCCAAATGTTGCACTTGCCAATGGCTGACGAACACCAATCTCGACACTGTTTCGCGCGGACAACCCCAAACTCACGAGGCGTCGGACCAACTCCATTTCGCCAAGGAGAGCTTTGTCAATTTTCGATTCATCAGCCCGAGGCCACTGCGAAAGATGCACACTATCTACATCGCCCTCTCGACCATCCGTTAGATTACGATAGAGCGCGTCGCTAAGAAAAGGCATCGCCGGAGCAAGGAGCTGAGCAACCGTTACCAGACACTCGTACAGCGTTGCATATGCCGCTCGCTTGTCGCTGTCATCCACACTTTTCCAGAATCTTCTGCGACTGCGACGAACATACCAGTTACTCAGCACCTCGACAAACTCTTCGATGGGACGAGTTGCATTCGGCGCATCGTAGTTCTCGTAGGCGCTTGTGACTCGCTTGATCAGTTGATGCAGTTCTGCCAGAACCCAACGGTCCAATAGATCGCGATCACCAACAGCCGGTGCCGTATCCTGTGGCGACCATCTATCGATATTTGCGTACTCGATAAAGAACCGATACGAGTTCCACAGGGTATTGTAGAACTTCGTTACAACCTGCCCGACAAGGTCTGGCGAGAAGCGCCGAGAATCACCCGGGGGACCAGAAGTATAAAGGTACCAGCGAAAAGCATCAGCACCGTGCTGATTGAGTACATCCCACGGATCGACGGTGTTCCCTTTGCTCTTGGACATCTTCTGCCCTTCAGCATCAAGAATATGCCCCAGACAGATGACGTTCTTAAACGCCACACTTTCAAAGAGCATCGCACCAATCGCGTGAAGACTATAGAACCAACCACGCGTTTGATCTACTGCTTCGCAGATGTAATCAGCCGGAAACTGCTCTTCAAACTGTTCTGCGCCCTTATGCGGATAGCCCCACTGCGCTACCTGCATGGCCCCACTGTCAAACCAAACGTCGATAACCTCAGGTACACGACGCATCGTACCACCGGTACCCTTCGGATTAGGAAATGTGATCTCATCCACATAAGGCCGATGCAAGTCCAGGTCACCCAAGTCACGGCCTGAAAGCTCACTCAGTTCTGCCACACTGCCAACACAGAGCATCTCTCCGGTCTGGTCATCAACCCAGACCGGCAAAGGAGTTCCCCAGAATCGTTCGCGGCCCAGAGCCCATTCCTTCAGATCATCCAGCCAATTGCCGAAGCGTCCATCACGCACATGTTCTGGAACCCAGTTGATGGTCTTGTTAAGCGCGACCATCTTTTCTTTATAATCGGTTGTCCGGATAAACCAGGTTTCTCGTGCAACATACATCAGTGGAGTATCGTCGCGCCAGTTGTGGGGATATGTATGGACGTAGCGCTCTGAACGATACATCAGGCCCCGCTGCTTGAGATCTTTTATGATCTCCGGGTCAGCATCTTTAAACCACAGCCCACGGAACTTATCCACAGCGTCAATCATGCACCCATCTTCGGTCACAGTCAGGAAGATAGGCAGATCATGCTGGCGCCCAACTTCACTGTCATCCTGACCAAAGGCCGGAGCGATATGCACAATACCTGTACCATCTTCAGTGCTTACGAAATCGCCAGCCACAAGGTAGGCAAAATCCTTTTCGGTCGGTACAAATGTGTACAGCGGATTGTAGCGCCTGCCGACCAGATCCTTCCCTTTGAATCGCCTTATCACGCGATATTCATCAGCATTGACAAGAGCCTTGTTAAGCAGACTCTCGGCAAGGATCAGCTGTTCGGTCCCTTCACCGTTTGGAATCGGACCTTCTACCTGTACATAGTCAACGTTTTCGCCGACAGCCAGCGCTGCATTACCCGGAAGTGTCCAGGGTGTCGTCGTCCATGCCAGGAAATATACATTGCGCTCCCCCTTAACAGGGAAACGCACATACACGCTAGGGTCGCTGACCTCTTTGTACCCTAGTGCCACCTCGTGGCTACTTAAGGGCGTACCGGAGGTCGGACTATAGGCAACGACTTTATAGCCCTTATAGAGCAGCTCTTTTTCCCACAGTTGCTTTAAGATCCACCAGATGCTCTCGATATAGTCATTTGTGAACGTGACATACGCATCATCCAGATCTACCCAAAAAGCAATACGCTCTGTGAGTTTCTCCCAATCGGCAATATTGCGAAACACGTTGGCACGGCACTTTTCGTTAAATGCCGCTACTCCGTATTCCTCGATCTCCTCTTTTGACTTGAGACCGAGCTCTTTCTGAACGGCTATCTCAACAGGCAAACCATGCGTATCCCAACCGCCACGCCGTAAACAGTAATGGCCAGTCATTACTTTGTAGCGGGGGAACATGTCCTTGAATGCACGCGCCAATACATGGTGGCTACCCGGCTGACCGTTAGCCGTTGGCGGACCCTCATAAAACACATAACGCGGGGCGTCTTCGCGCCCTTCGGTTGTACGCTGAAACACGCGATTCATTCGCCAAAAATCGAGCTGCTCTTGTTCGAGTTTCTGGATATCAACTTTCGGATCAACAGGCGTGAACATAGTCTGCGATTACTCCAACTTGAAATCACTGAAAGGTGTGAAGTGGCATAATGGTTCAGGAAGGTGCAGCAATTCCACTTAGGATGCTAGAAAAAACGAGAGATAAATGACCCGCGACACGATTAATGCCACGTTAGCACCACCTTTCCGAGTATGCAGCACGAATGCAAGAATTATGAGTATAGCAATTATGACGGAAAGCGCCTTATCCGTGTAGGGCTAATTGTCACACACTAAAAGGCTCTGCTGTGAACCGAGGGATTCATCTCGAAGCAGATCCAATGGCAGGTGGCTTCAACTGTGAGGGTGGCAGTTGACCACTCCAGTAAATGTAACGCGTAACGCTGAGCGACACATTCCCGCCTGCCTCAGAGGCCTCTAGACTGACCCACCACCGAGAGGAAAAAACTGAAAAAGCCACATCGGAAACACAGAGGATGAGACAGCTAGAGTCATGGCATGGACTACTGATTTCGCACTGGTCTGACTCAGACCCATAGAAATACTTTACGTCCTGCAATGGCTCAGTGGTTGTATACAACCATTCGTCATGGCCATAGTAGTGCGAAACGTGGGATATTTCGGTCACAAAAGCGGGCAGCGGTGGAAGCGGCGGAAACAACATACCGTACAATACACCGAAAGTCTGAAATGAGATCCAAAGTGCCAAGAATACACCAAGGTACATTAAGCCAACCCAACCGACTTGCCTGAGACGAGGGGCTTTGGCTTTTCGATTTTCAGGTTGAGACATAAATGCTACGGTGTCCAGGCCTGGTCGTACAGAATGACTGTATACCCATCAGAATTAAGCGTTGGATCTGGGCTATCAATACCAGGATAAACTGTCACTTGTGTCCATTGAGTGGTATTAAAGCCGCTATTGTCAAACATGCATTCCCAACGGAACGCTGCTTGTGACTGAGGGTCAAAGTCCAGATATACCTCTTGCCCGAACTGATTAATCTGTGGGTCAGCGTAGGTCCCTTGAGGTGGGAAACGCTGGCAGCGCTCTATCGTCGAAGCGCTGTTACCGTAATGCTGTTCCATCTGTTCTTGATAGAAGAGACCAACTTCTTCGGGATTAGCATCCGCGATGCGATAGAATACCTGTTGCCGTCCAGAACCATTGGAATTAGGGAAACCCCATTGTTCTGCCCCTGCGGGTACTGGAGGGTAATATGGACCACGTCGCGTGCCCTGGTCCAACTGGAGAACTATGAAACTAATCAAAACCAACACGCCACCAATTGCGGCAATCGCGATACTCAAACGAAACGGCGAGATGTTACCGCGTTTATCCGTGATGAATTGCATTGCGCATGCCTCCTCCGGTTAAACCGTGAGTTGCCTCAATTTTAGGACGGGTTCATTCGTACTAGACTCTCCAATGACTGAATATCTTCTTCGATCGCTTGACCATAGGGTGTATTACGAAAGCGCTTGACCTCGGCCTTCCAGAATACCAAACCTTTTTCAAGCAGATCGAAAGAAAAAGTCTGTTCGTCACCAAGTATGTGCAGCCAGAATCGTGCCATGAGTTCACGATAGTCTTCCAGGTCAGATTGCAAGCTCTGGTTGAGTGCGACACGGGCCGCCTCATGCTCTCCCATGCGATAACGCGCATGGCCTATCTCAAATAGTGCCGCAGCATTGTCGAAGTCTTTCACCACTATTTCCAATTCCGACGCTGCTAACGCGTAAGAACCCTTCGACAATAGTGTACGCCCTAAACCGTATCGAGGAAATTGAGCTTGGGGAGCAGTTTTGACAGCGTTTCTTAACAATTCTTCGCTGGCATCGAGTTCACCGAGACTACGATATATATTTCCTAACAAAGTTGCAATATTCACATCAAGTTGACGTTCGGAGGCTGCGTGTGTATCTCTCGCGGCTTCCAATACATCACGGGCCGCTTCGAGTTCTCCATTCAGGTACAAACGTTGTGCACGCGTGTAAGTGGTGACCAGATTACGATTTCCCCACATTGCGATGAACTGCGTGACAACCAAGACTCCCGCCAGACCTACCAACACAGGTGTTTGGATTGATGCAGGAGCAATAACAGCCAGAAGAAAAAGGACCGGTATAAGAGCTAAAGCTCCAAAAAAAGCAACGCGAGTTGAACGTTCCCACGTGCGCATTTGCTGCCAGAAAATGAATAGAATACCCATCCGGCTAACCTAAACGCGCGGAGTCAGCGGACTGTATGGCGACGGTTATATTATCGATCTCATACCGCAAGGCTTGACCATATGCCGTACCAGCCATGATACGCTGCATCGGCAGCCAGGCTTCGAGACCATCTCGGGCGCTCATCATTTTTGCTGTCGCTTCGATGGCTTTGTCAATTGCACCACTCTCTTTGTACGCACGTGCTAAATGGTAATAAACTCTAACACCGTACATCGGGGGCATTGGCCACCTTGCGGCTTTCTGAAATGCAGCGAGCGCTGCACCACGATTACCTGCTGATTGCTCAACGAACCCCAGTTCCGCCCAAACAATAGGTTGATTCGGTGCAAGTTCTGTCGCTGCCTGTAATGCACTTGCAGCCTCATCATAACTTGCCTGTAACCGATAACCATTGGCTAGGGTGATATAAGCGGCTGGGTCATCTGGGTGGAGTTGTACTGCTCGATCGGCAATTGCCTGTGCCTTTGCCAGTTGACCGCTAAACGCGTAGGCTGTCGTCAATAGCATCAGTACATCAGACGTCTCTCTACCCTCGCGAATCGCGCGTTCGAGAAGAGGAATAGCCTGTGAAAACTGCAGCCGTTCTATGAAGCGATAAGCATCACCATATCCAGGTGCCTGAGACCGCGTCTGACGCGCTAGTAGAAGTCCTACGAGTAAAAATCCGAATGCAATCATTACTCCAGATAGACACAAGCCCGCAAGAGCAACTTGAATAGTCGGCGAAAAATCGTCTACTTGAAGCGGTTCAGAGCGTGTTGCGAAGAATTCCACAGCAACGCCAATAACAAAAACCAAGAAACCGAGCACCGCTAAGCCAACAGACACATATACGGCCACCCAAGCCAACAAACGTCGCCGACTCATTGCACGCTTTCCTTTGCGAGTTGATCCACCGTTGTCTCGCCGGATACGAGCGCAGTCGCCAAGGCAACATCATCTTCAAAATTACGCTTAAGAATTGCAGCATCTTCACTTTCGATCAGACGCTGCCACTCCATGAGCCCGCCACGTTCGCGGCGTAGACGGGGCAGAATATTTTCCGCCGATCTGGTATCACCTTTGCGCAAATATGCGCGAATAAGATACAAAGCGATCAATAGACGGTGACGGGAATCCGGAACACGCGCCGTTAGCTTCTCGCCAAGATACTCCAATACACCATTTGGATTATCCAACCGATCATGGAGCAATCCAACGTTGTAAGCCGTTACCCATTGTTCAGGCGCCAAGTCATAGGCAGCCAACGCGGATTCGAGAGCAGCCTCGTAGCGCCCTAATTGCATTTCCAACCCGCTCAAGCCATCATATGCTTCAATCTGAGCGGGGAGATCGTCAGGAGATATCTTCAGCATAGTTTCGAAATCACGACGTGCCCGATCCATTTTGCCCCAAAGCATAAACAGGTTCGCTCTGAAGCGATAATGATTTGGCACATTAGGCTCCAGCTTTATGAGCTCGCTCATTACATCTGCGGCTTCCTTATACCTTCTCTGACGCAGGTGTTTGATCGCCTTGCGGTATTGCATTGGCGCACGCGCCCGTCCAAAAATCAGCATGCCGACCAACAACCAGCCTAATGCACCACCCCAAAAGAAAGCACGCAGATCTGGATAGAGCACACCAAGGATCACCAACCCGAAGGCAGGGGCTAGAATTGACAGCCAGTGTGTTCGCTGCTCAGGCGTCATCCGACCACCAATTAAGACAGCAGCTCCAACCAAGAAAACAAGCACGAGAAGAGTCTGTACTGCAACCCCCCAGTCGGCGCCGACAAATGTCACTACAGTGCTTGCGACACCAGTCAAGACGAAGAGCACAATCAGTGCTCGAAAGCGCTCCGGACCAAGAAACAGCTTGAATCTCTGAAACATAGGGGAAAAACGCTCAATTCAACTAACGATGCGCGTAGTCTTGAAGAACATCTATCTGATTAGCTTGAACATTCTGCAGCTTCATTGGCACATCATATTCATCCACCCACACTACACGACTCCGCGTCGCATAGCGCGTTAGATCACGAACGCTGCCACTTTGTTCCACCGACTCAATCGACTGTGCAACCACCTCGGGCAATGTTCCTGAAAAGACCTGCCCAGGCGGCATGTGGGGACGCATAAACGGTACAAAGACGGGATACTTCGATGCGTCAGGCTGTTGGGCCCATCGCAGCGTCACCCCCCAGTAGAAGTTGAAGTCAATCAGACGGACGAATGTCTTGTCGGGCAAAGGAATCTCAAAGCTTTCGTGAGTGCCATCAGTAATTCGAGCGACTTGAACATAGTCATCAAAAAAACTGTAGTCCGTTTTCATCATCCTGAATGGTGAATTCGTGGAATTGTAATTCGTCTGAATCTTCACACGTGCTACAGTGCCATCTGGTTCATGAAGGACTTCAGCGAGTCTGCTCCACCCCTCCGTGAAACGTGCATCCTGGTCGATCCGAACAAGCAGTGCACCCCCTTTGTGCTCGTGTTGTGTAAAGGATTCTGAATAATCACTCAAAGCACCACCGGCATAGCGTCGATACACGCCTGTAGCTACAAACAGCTCATGCGCGGCAATCGCGTTCAGATAGCGCATGTTTACTTTGCCCTCTTATGCATCCAGTTCTATGTAAAGGCGTTTGTTGATGCCGCCTTTACTCTTGTAGTCAGTAACGTTGATTCTGCCAATCTCGGAAGTGTTCTTCAGATGCGTACCCCCACAGGCCTGTAAATCTAAACCAACGATTTCCACTGTACGCACCTGTTCGATCCCCTCTGGTAGCAGGTTAACCTTGGTACGAATGAGATCCGGTATTTCAAAAGCTTCCGCACGAGGCAGTATTTCGGTCTTTACAGGGTAAGCTTTGGCCGCAGCCTCATTGATCAACTGATCAATCTCCTGTACCAGCTCTTTCTGCATACGCTCAAACTCAAAATCCATGCGGCCCTTGAGTGGTTCCATGTTTCCACCAGTCACACTTGCGCCGAAAGTATGCCATATGACACCACATAGAACATGCAGTGCAGTATGCGTGCGCATCAGCTTGTAACGAGTATGCCAGTCTATTTCACACAGAACCTCAGCGCCCAGTTGTGGAAGCTGCCCTTCGATGACGTGTAAATTACCCCGTTTGACTGTTTTGACAACGCTCACCAGCCCTGTTGCTGTGTCCGTAAGTTTCCCCGTATCGGCTGGTTGTCCACCACCACCAGGATAAAATATCGTTTTGTCCAGCAAAACGGCATTTTGTTCTTCATCGACGCCGATAATGCGGGCGGTTGTGGTCTTCATGTAAGCATCTGTTTGATACAACAATTCAGTCATTTCAACGGCCTTTACGGAGATTTCCTGCACAATCCTAAGTCAGCGTTAATCGCATGCGTGTCATCACGTCACGCCCACCCATCGCAAGCCAGAATGCGATACCGCTGTGGTTTGCAGACGCAACATACCATTCCATGTGTTCTATTCCTCGGCTACGGAACCAGTCTGCCAGCGAAGATACCAGACCGCGACCGATGCCTTTTCCACGATGCTCTGGCCGTACGTAGATATCAGCAAGAAACCCAGCACGTTCCTGCTCAAACATTTCGGGTAGCAAATCTACAATAATGCCCATGACATATCCGATTACCTCACCCGACACTTCAGCAACAAGCGTCTTTGTGTAGGAATCATCCAATCGGCTCTGTACGCGCGCAGCATAACGCTCAGCGCCATCTACAGCCGGGACTGGCATCATAGTGTTAAGATCGCGATGATAATCTGCCAAATGCTGCCACAGCATACCAATAATATCAGCATCATCCGACCGCGCCACACGAATCGTTACAGATTCATCCATAGTACATCATCCATTTTTTGCGCTCCTAGACTCTGCCAGAAAGCTCGAGCAACAACAGACTTCGAGCTTGTTTCAACTCTCACATGATGGATGTCTTGCTTTTTTAGCCATTCTTGGGCTGCTTCCACAAGAAGCTTACCTGCCCCCGCTAACGATCGTGGGCTGTGTATATCAAGGACAAATTGTGATAAGTAACCAAAACGAGCTGGCAACAAGCCGGGTGGACCTGTTGCGATGCTGGCTTGAATAAATCCGACAACATTCGTTTCGATCATTGCCACACAGCAATATACATCTGGATCATCAAGTGAATTTGCAATCGCCGCTTCCCACTCTGCCCGAGCATTGGAGCTGAGACTGATGAGCTTAGACTGCTGCTGTTGCAACATCATCATGTCAGACCAGAATCCGCTCAACTGTGGCAGATGTATAGGATCAAGTGTAGCAATATAAGCATCAACAGGCATGAAGACGTATTCAGAAGGCTGTTATTGTTATCAGCACAATAATCCAGATTAACAAAACGATGTACACTAGAATACATCATGAGCGGAGATTACGTCAGCCCTGAACCCAAGTTACCCGATTGGATAAGGCGTGCCCAGCGTGGTACGGATTGGGGCATCCTGGCTGCAATTCTGGTCAGTTTGGCCGCCAGCTGGACCTTTATTCTTCATTCTGATTTGCCACGCACTAACGATCTAGAGAGTTACGTATTTCGCACATGGGATACCATGGAGGCTTTCCGTGAAGGTTGGCTTTACCCACGCTGGTCTCCCCATGCACAATACGGTTATGGTGCCCCTATCCCCAATTACTATCCTCCTGGGGCGGCCCTGATATCAGCTTTCCTGGGCGTGCTCTTCACAGATTCAGCAGTAGCGGCAGTCCGTATGGTCTTGATAGCCAGTTTTGTTATCGCCGGAACTGGTATGTACGCATTCATGCTTAAGCGTCACAACGCTGCGACAGGCTTGACTGCCGCCCTCCTATACGTGCTAAGTCCATACTTTGGCCTGACACTACCACATGCGATTGGCCACCTACCAGAATTCATTGCAATGGCATTACTGCCTGGTATGTTGTGGGCCGTCCACCGATTGCTCTACGTAAACAGTGCGCATGATATTGGGCTTGTGAGTGTAATCTTCGCCGCTTTGGTCTTCACAGATCCGCGATACGCATTGTTCGGGTTATTCGCATTACTACCATTATTGCTGCATAGTTCCCCATCTCAACGTAGGATACTGTTAAAGGCACTCCTTATCAGCGGGCTGGTTTCCGCATGTTTCTGGCTGCCGGCAACTATGGAATATGGTGCTGCGAGTTGGCTTCAACCCGACCACCCCCCCGCGGAACGCCTGAATCTTGTCAAACTCTTCAATCCCATGCAGTCTCTGGATCCTGCAGCAATGCGGCCCCAACCACAGTTTTCACTCGGATGGGCAATCTGTCTGTTCGCTCTGGCAGGAATCAGCAGGCTGAGATCATTCAGCGCACAGCGGCATTTCTATCTGCTATTCGCACTGTTGGGGCTGATTCTTGTCATTCTGGCCCTCATTGTACCAGCATCTACGTGGCTGCTTGGTCCGATTACTTTGTGTCTGACGATTTTTGGAAGTACAGGGACGGTAGATGGGGTAACTAACAATGGTGCGCCGAGACGCATCGCCTTTGTTACAGGCATCCTGATGATTATGGTGCTTGCATTTCCCATCTGGCAAGGTAAGCCAACACCACCGCCCTTCGGAGATATCGACGCCAATACACAGGTACAGGGTTACGAGCTTCTAGGTTACGGAACAGCTGTCTTATCCGCCGATGCGGCACTACCAACCACCCTATCAGCGGACGCAACTCCAAGCCGTATGCTGATAAACAATTACGGAATCGGCATCCTCAACCGCTTCGGTGATGATAGTCGTCAGCAGGCGTACGCCAGTTTGCTATGGAGCAATGGATACAGTCAGGGGTATCAGCTTCGATTACCTACGGAAATTCAGATTACGTTGTTGCTAGCCTATTACCCTGGTTGGCGCGCAAAGTTCAACGGTGAGGACGTACCTTTAAGCGCGGACATGAATGGACTGATAACAATTAATCTGCCATCTACAAGAAATGAGCAGCTGGAAGTATCATTCCACACCACACCAATACGACAGCTCAGTTGGCTCATCACTACATCAGGAATGATATTGCTCATCCTCTGGATACGTCATCGTGTCGTGACACTCCAACACCCTGGTTATGAAGACGATGAGTTGCTAAGTATACCGGCAGTACGATTATTGTTGGCAGGAATGATCATATTTGCCTTTGGGTTTGTTATGTTATCGTCGAATGGGCAGATACGCCCTTTTCCTGGTTCGGAACTATGGGGGAGCGTATCACTCATGAATCGTAGTGATAGCGGACTGACAGCCCAAGCATTGCGACTTGATGCCGATGAGTATCAAGCAGGAGACGAGGTATCTTTCACTATCTACTGGGATACCAACCGAAACTTGACGAGCAACTATCAGTATCGTTTGTTTCTGAGAGACGTCGCTGGCAGCAGGAATATTGTGCAGCTCCCGTACATGCAGCTGAGTGATATCCCAACAAGGCGCTGGGAACGCGGTCAATTCGCCACAACACGCGGCAACCTGCAGATTCCGAAAGACACGCCAACAGGTCGGTATACACTCGCGCTAGCTGTCTATCGTTGCGACCCGGCTTGTACAGAGTCGGATACACTCACTTTTTTCGATCGGAGTGGAGCAGCTGTTGGTCCACGCCTGACGCTTCCCCAAGTCATCACTATTCATAGAGATAGCTGAAACTTCCAACGGCAGTCCTCGAAGCAATAAGTCTGCCAGGGGCAAGCAATAGGTTGTCATTGTCATCTGCGATCTGTACAATTGAGCAACTTTCGTGCTAGCCAACCTGGAGGACACACTATGGCAACCATGCACACTGAAGAACGAATTGGCAGTGCGTGGCGTAAGCACCGTGACGGCGATTATCGCAGCGCAATGGATATCTTCGACGAAATCCTACGTAAAACTCCCAACAACATCGATGCACTGTATGGGATGGGACTTGCTCGTTATGGTAATGGCGATGCAACAGGGGCAGTTGAGTCTTTCACTAAAGCGTTAGAGCTTGCGCGCGCAAGCCTGCGGGCAGTCGAAGTTACCTCTGTTGTAGACGGACATCGCGGTAGTAACGACCTGGATACGTACGAAGATGATCGCTATCTGATGCTTACACGCATGATTTCCCAGCGATTGGCGGAAATACAGGAAAATGCTGAAGTGTTAAAAGCCGGCGGCAAATAGGGATTTCTGGTCCGTTCCCCAACAATCGAATATACATGGACAAAACAACTCGCTTGATGCGCACGATTGCGGGAGACGAAACAGATCGACCGCCTCTAGCATTATATAGGCATTGGCCAGGGGATGACCTACGCGCCGTCGATCTCGCAAAAGCCCTTGCTCAGTTCCAGCACATGTGTGATTGGGATTTCATAGTCATCGCGCCACCTGTCAATTACATGGTAGCGGATTATGGTGTACAGGATGTCTGGGAAGGATACCTTTCAGGTCAGCGTCACATAACCAGGTATCCTATCCATCGCTCGCTGCAGTGGACAGAGTTACGGGCCCTTGATCCATCTCGTGGGGCACTCAGCAAACAGCTTACCTGCATTGAATCACTACAGACTCTACTACCCAAAGATGCGCCCGTAGTCATGCAGATTTTTAGCCCGCTCACAATGGCTATACAACTGGCGGGCGCTAGTGTTTTGCTACGTCACATGCGTACACAACCTGAGCGTCTCAAATCAGGTCTCAACGCCTTGACCGAAACTGTACTCCAGTTCGTATACTCTTTACAGCGTACCTTCACTGCGGGTATTCATTATGTTGTCAGTGGCGCAGATTTCACACTTATGAATCAGGATGAGTACGGTGTTTTTGGTGCGCCCTACGATTGGACGATACTCGAAAACCTGCCTGAACGTCACTGGTTGAATATTGTCGAGGTACGCGCAGTTGCACCGATGGTGCGATACGTCTCTGCTTACCCGGTTCAGGTGCTAAGCTGGGATGATCAGGGGAGTGGCCCGACACTGGAAACAGTTCGATCAGATTTCAAGGGTGCTCTGTGGGGAGGCATAAATGCAGAAGAACATCTTCATCACGGCACCCCCATGCTGGTCAGAGACGCAGCCCGTCGAACGTTGCAAGAGATGAGTCGGCGTCGAACAATTATTGGCGTCGGTCAACCCATTCCTGTGACAACACCTCTGTCAAATCTGCGCGCTCTTCGCGATTTCGTTGAACCTGGAGAAGCCTCATGAGCTTACGTGTGATTGCAGGTAGCGCTCGTGGCAAACGGTTGAAACCCGTTCCAGGTGATACAACACGCCCAATCATGGATCGAGTCAAGGAGGCACTTTTCAGCATTATCGGTCCATATATAGTCGGCGCAACGATGCTGGACCTTTACGCAGGTACGGGAAGCGTTGGTATTGAAGCGCTAAGCCGAGGAGCGTCCCGCGTAACATTCAATGATCTGAATCGCCGCGCGATTGCGACGATCGAAGAAAATCTGCGCATCACCCGCCTGGCAGACCGAGCCAGAATTACCATGCTAGACGCGTTGACACTGCTATCACGTGCGCCAGATGCGGCGATTGATTATCTCTTCATTGCTCCACCTCAATATAAGAATCTTTGGCGCATGACACTTGAAACGCTGGATAAATATCCAGCATGGCTTCATGAAAACACCATTGTGATTGTTCAGATTGATCCGTCTGAATACGAAAATGTTGTGCTGACGCATCTTAGCGAATACGACAGACGCCGATATGGAAACACACTTTTATTGTTCTACGAAAGCGTGGCAGAAGATTCACTTACTGAGAGATAACGCGTTTAACGCTTTTCCAGATAATCCCGCACGTAATCCAAAGCGTCTTCGGGTGTAGTGATCACTTCGCTTATCTGTGCCTCGCGAATCAGCGTCAGCAGTTCACCCACAATTGGCCCACCACTAAGTCCCAACGCATCCATTAGACGAGTGCCATCTACCAAGAGAGGTGGATTAACAATCGTCTCATAGCGATCAGAAAAAGCCTCAATTAGCAGACGCGCCCGTTCCACCAGATCAAGCCAGGCTTCCTGCACAAGATATGTTCCCACTTGCGCAAGGTAGATCCCCAATCCAAGCAGTACACCGCCGATACCAGCTTGATCATATCTAAACCAGTAGCGATGCTGCATTACAGGCGACCAATCTTGAGTCGCAAGGAAATCGCCAGCAGCTCTGATAACTGCTATCAGGTGCTTCTTTTCTGCTGTGCTCAGCTTCAATCTATCGGCAGTAGACGCAGCTACACGCTGTGAAGCAGCGACGGGCATTTTATCGCCAGGGGTTTCCAAAACACCAGTAGCATGTTGCAGAGCTGCCAACATCAGCAGGTTACGATTCAGCCGATCGTTTGGCCAAGTTTGGTTGATATAACGATTGAGTTGCGCACGGTATCGATCAAGCTGAACAACAAGCATACCAAGATCGAAAACAGCTGCCGTCGCATCTGTCCGACGTGGGCTGATCGATAAGGTAATCATAGACAGTCGTTCGATTGTTGCTAACGTGTGTAGCCATGCATCCCGGGTAAAAGGTTCTGATAGCGTGTAGCCTACAAGCTTCGCAACCTCTGGCAGCAAATGGGGCAAGATGCCGACCGCAGCTGCGATACGTAAAGCGCGTTCAGGCCTATCTAGATTCAATAGGCTATAAAACTCATCCCGAATCCGTTCAGGGGAACTTGTCGTAATCCCAGGTGCAGCGGCTCGAACATCAGACAACGTCTGTGGTTCTATGCGGAGATTGAGCTGTGTACTTACACGTACAGCACGCAAGACACGCACCGGGTCATCGAAGATCGCTGATGGCTCGCAACGTCTCAATATGCGGTCAATAATATCTCTCTCACCCCCCAGTGGATCGATGATCTTACTAAGGTCACCCAACAAATCCACTGCGATTGCGTTAACCGTAAAATCGCGTCCTCGGAGATCATCTAGCAATGTTTCACCGCGAAACATGGCAACGTCCAGAGTAAAGCGATCGCCCAAGGATGTCTGATAGAAGACGCGCGCCACGCCTCGTTCAGCATCCATTACAAAGATATCGCCATCCAATAAGTTCGTCAGCAGACGTGCAAGGCGGATAGCATCACCTGAAGTAGCCAGATCAATATCTTTGACTGGACGATGCATCAAAGCATCTCGAACCGCTCCACCGACAATCAGGGTTGGCGGCAACGCATCTTGTTGAAGTAACTTCTCCTGGAGATCCAACACCCAATCGGGCCACAACAGCGGGCGTCGTGAAGGCAAACGCGGGTCTAAATCAGGTTCGATCATTCTTCAAGGCCTGTTCATCAACAACACCTATAAACGGTAAGTTACGAAACTTCTCGTCAAGGTCTAGGCCATACCCAAACACGAATTTGTTCTCGATCTTGAAGCCGACATAGTCGACAGTGATGGGCACCTCACGACGCGAGGCTTTGTCCAGCAGCGCGCATAGGCGCAAACTTTGGGGCTTGCGAGCCTGTAATGTTTGGATGACAAAATGTAGTGTATAGCCACTATCAATAATGTCCTCCACGATCAACACGTCACGCCCATTAATTCGTGCCGTGACATCCATATCGATGCGCACTTCGCCCGTCGTTTCACGCGCACCAACTCCATAACTACTGGCGGCCATAAAATCGATTTCATGAGGCACATCAATATTTCGGACCAGGTCCGACAAAAACATTACCCCACCCTTGAGGATGCATAGCAACAAAAGATCACCACAATCAGCGTAATCCGCAGAAATCTCTGAGCCTAGTTGTCGTATACGTGTCTGGAGATCTTCTTCATTGATGAGGATTTCTTTCAGGTACTTTTGATACGATGGCAGCGTCATACCTGTTCCTTCGTGAAATCTAGAGAGTCTCCCTGTTGTTTCATAAAATGTGGCACACAAAGCAAAGCACAAGACACATGTAGTGCTTATCTAAAACTAAGAGCCCACTCTACCGAAACATGACTTGCACCATCAACCGCCCAATGAGGAGTTCGTCGCCTTTGCGAAGAAGTGCCGGCGTATTGGGTAAAAGCCGCTTACCCGCCAGATAGGTTCCGTTAGTGCTGCCCAAATCGGTGACATAAAGGTGATTATCCTGAAGGTGCAGGCGAGCATGCACGCGCGATACACCACGATCAAGTGCACCATATGGTGTGAGGTCAATCTCACTGGACTGCTTGCGACCCAGTTCGAATCTCCCAAGTGTAAATGCCTTTGCTTCAGAGATCACCAACCGCTCTACCATCCCTCGAATTACCAGAATAACTTCGCGTTGGGCACCTAATGTGGCTGTGCCATCGTTACTCTCCTGTGCCCTGATCTGCCGTTGCAAGCTCCTGTTACTCTTAGAAAGTACAGCAGTATCACGCTTTGGTAACTCTTCATCATCGTCATCCATGCCAAACGTTAATGTCGACCGATGAAGAGGTTCCTCACTCTGATCTGACTTGCTTGATTTCTGGCTAGAGTCAGGCGTTTGAGGCTTTCTGGGTTGAAGCTTTTTCAAACCCGACGGAGCTGCTCTGGGTGTTGGATCACTATAAAGCTTGAGTCCTGGTGGAGATGGAGGTCCACTTTGGATACTATCTGAGTCAGAGTCGCCGAGTTGGTCATCACTTTCTTCTATATCTTCGACTTCTTCGCCAGCGTCGCTCAGTTGGGCAGTATCCTTAACCTGTTTCGCTGGCGCTTCATCTGCTTTTGCGGGCGTAGGATCCTTTACACGACTTAGCTGAGTGGAAGTTGGTTCAACCGGTGAACGCGTAGAATCTTCTTCACTATGTTCTATATTTGATGCAGCTTTGGTCGGCGGGTTCTCTTTCTCCTCAACGTCCTTACTGCTCTTGTTATCACCAGAACTCTCGTTAGCAACTTGCGGCGACCCTAGCGATTCACCTGCTTCATTCCGCGATGACGAGACCTCTGCCTTTACCTTTTCATCTTGTCGACGAAGCCTTTTCAATTGGCTAGGAAGTGGTTCTATGGGGCGACGCGTGTGCAGAGCATCATCTTCAGTTGACGCCGATAGCGACGTTGGACTCTTTTCGGTCTGATCGTCTGCATTTAGCAGAGCTTTCGTATCCTTCGAAGAAGCACTTTTGGATGCAGCATGAGCTGATCCAGATACTACATCGTCAGGAGCATTGTCAGATGTCCCCCGCTTGTCTGCACTGGTGTTATCAGCTTTCGGAGGATCCGATAGTTGAGAAGCATCTGTGCCAGCCACACCAGAGCGCGAGTCGTCCGCCTTATTCGTTTCTGAATTCTCGGGATTCAAGTGGTCGCTCTTTTTGTCTTTTTCAGTGCCATCAAAGCGCGACACTGATTCATGCTGAACAACCGCATCTTGAACAGTGGCCGCAGGCTTGGGCACATGCTCATGTGGTGTATTTTTCGGATTTTTCTCAGAAACAGTCGCCCTCTCATCAACCGTACCATGAGATCCTTGATCAGTTGTCTTCGTATTTGATGCGTTATCCGGTGTATTTGATTGCTCATTGTCCTCATTTGCGGATGAGCTATCAGCTCCGGGCTTTTCCGATCCGGGTTGGGCGGCAGACATCGACTGAAAACGATCTGGCATAAGATATACCCAACTGATATTTCAGGGGTGCACAATAACTTTAACAGTATAACATAAAATCATAGGGCGCTCTCCATCCTGAAACCTATTGCTGCAGATCAATGAGCCGGGAGCGAAACAAGTACTGACAGATAAGCAAATACGACCACAGAACCACCCATACCAGACACAGCTTGAGGAGCAGATAATGCACAACGCCGTCCAATTAAGTCAACCTCGCCACGACGTTCGTGTGACTCTACAAGAGAATGTTGTGTTATCAGCACCTATTGGCACCACGCTGGAAGTTATTCTGGAATCTGCAATTAATCAGGGGCCATTGCAAGCACAGTCATTGCTAATTGCGGCCATCGTTGATGGACGACTTCGTGAACTGAATACGCCCCTTACCAGGGATGTGAACGTTACGCCAGTGTTCTTGAATACAACAGACGGCGGAAGGATTTACCGTCGGTCTCTCGTATTGTTGATGGTGACTGCGTTAGATGAACTCTGGGAAGGCACTCATGTAAGTGTCAATTATTCAGTACCCGACGGAGGTCTTTACTGTGAAGTCGTAAATCGTCCGGACCTGTCTCTCACTGAGCTCAGGCGTCTTGAGGAGCGCATGCGGCATATCGTTGCCGAAGACGCACCCATCACACGCCGGACAGTACAACTGAGCGAAGCGCAGGAGATGTTTCGCGCACGCGGTGAGTACGATAAGGTACGTTTACTCTCATATCGCTATACTGACACACTGACGTTGTATCGCCTGCGAAACCGTGAAGACTACTATTACGGATACATGGTACCCTCGACCCGCTACTTAACTGTATTCAAACTCAAGCCTGCAGATAAAGGTTTTATACTTCAGTATCCTCGCGCAGAGTCTCCGTCCGAGCTTCCACCTATAAAGACATACCATAAACTCAGCAAGGTGTTTCACCAGACCGATCAATGGCTTGAGCGATTAGGATTAGAAGACATAGGTCGTCTCAATCAGGTTGTTCAGAATAACCGCATACAAGAGCTTATACTTGTCGCAGAAGCTCTTCATGAACAGAACATCGCTCATATTGCTACTCAGATCTGTGAAGAACACCAAGAAGGCAGGCGACTAATTCTAATTGCTGGGCCTTCATCATCTGGCAAAACAACATTTGCAAAGCGACTCGCAATACAATTGCTGGCACATGGATTGCAGCCGTTTACCCTTGAGCTCGATAACTACTTCGTTGATCGGCACCTAACCCCGCGTGACGAATCAGGTGAGTATAATTTTGAAGCGCTGGGTGCGCTGAATCTGGAGCGCTTCAACCAGGATTTGCTGAAACTCATGCGTGGCGAACATGTCCAACTACCTCGCTTTGATTTCATAACTGGACACAGTCAAGGCGGACCACATGTGCAGCTACCAGAAAAACAAATCATCATCGTTGAAGGAATTCATGGGTTAAACCCCGAGTTGGTCCCTGCAATCCCTACAGAACGAATCTACCGCATTTACGTCAGTGCACTCACACAGCTTAACGTCGATTTGCATAATCGGGTCCCAACTACCGACGTCAGGATGCTGCGGCGCATCGTCCGCGACGCGAGCCGCCGTGGCTACAGCGCGACAGATACCCTGGCGCGATGGCCAAGTGTTCGGCAGGGAGAGCGCTCAAGCATCTTTCCTTATCAAGAAAACGCCGATGTGATGTTCAACAGCGCACTCCCATACGAATTAGCAGCGCTAAGACCACTCGCCGAGCCTTTACTGCTGCAAGTTGTGCCAGGCACCCCAGAACACATTGAAGCCAAACGGCTGTTGTCCTTCTTGCGCTGGGTCGTCGCACTCAACCCCCATCAAATAGCCATGATTCCGGACACATCTATATTGCGGGAATTTGTCGGAGGATCGATCCTGGATGATTATCATCCTGGACGACCTATTACAGAACATCCTTGATCACTTCACGCCGCGCGATTCGGCCTTATGTGACCAAACAAGGCGATTAAGAGTACAAAAGCAGCAATCGCTATTGGTATTAATTGGGGTCTCGAAGGATTAAAATACAGTAAGGCCATATTCGGCGATGGTGTGTTCAGTGTAATCAGATAAAGCTGATACGTCGTGATCACAGGGACTGCAAGCAAACCGCTGGTGAAGACAACACGAAATGCATAAGGCCACTGCCACGTCCATAAAAATCCTGCAGCCAGAGCTGCTCCACCGAGGGCCAGCCACACCCAATCCGGTGAGGTATTGTAGAGTATGAGAACGCTGTAACTCCACCAAGATAGCGTCCCAGCCAAAACACCACATACAGCCAAAAGTATTCGCCAAACACGTGCCTGCCAGATGCGCGGTATTTCGCCAACCAGAATGACCGTCCACGCTACAAGATGACCAAAGATCAATCCCCCACCGAGACTACTCCCAATGCGCTGTGGAGCAAGCCAGTCACCTGTTCCTGTTGAGATATAAAGATGCCCGCCCATGGCCAAAGTAGCACCTAGCAGAGCAAGGATGTAGCGCTGACAGACCCACACACTCAACCCATTAATGCGGTGTGATGCGCCTGCAGACTACGCACACGTAAGGGCTTTTCGTGCATGCGCTTGATACCTTGCAATGAAGCCATTGCCGCACTCATTGTGGTGATGATCGGTACATTGACCTGATAGCAGGTACTCCGAATGCTGGCACCATCTTCATGGGCCTGGCTACCTAATGGCGTATTGATCACGAGATCGATCTCACCTGCCCTCAGTGCGTCAACCACATGCGGCGATCCCTGAGCAACTTTATTAATCACCTCCACTGGAATGCCAGCACGATTCAGATAATCCGCTGTTCCGCCTGTCGCAACAATACGAAATCCAAGATGGTGTAGGTCGCGGGCAATACGCGCCACCGAACCTTTATCAAAATCATTAACGCTGATAAACACCGTACCCCGCTTTGGCAACGGCATACCAGCGGCGATCTGGGCCTTAATGAATGCATGCCCGAACGTGCTGGCGTGTCCCATCACTTCACCCGTGGAACGCATTTCCGGCCCAAGCCGTGCATCGACATCGGGGAACTTCTGGAATGGTAAGACTGCTTCCTTGACAAAGAAGCCATCTACCTGAGGCTCTGTCAATAAGCCGATATCGGCCAGCGTTCTTCCCGCCGCTATCTCCGCTGCATACCGTGCCAAAGGAACACCCGTCGCCTTACTGACAAATGGCACCGTGCGACTGGCACGGGGATTAACCTCCAGGACGAATACTTCTTCATCCTGGATCGCAAACTGAATATTGAACAAACCCTTCACTTGCAACGCTAAGCCAATGCGATGTGTGTAGTCTCGAATAATATCGAGGTGGTATTGGCTGATCTTATACGGAGGCAGAACACACGCACTATCGCCGCTATGAACACCCGCTTCCTCAATATGCTGCATAATGCCGCCAATGACGACTCGTTCGCCATCGCACAAAGCATCCACATCAACTTCGTAGGCATCATCGAGGAAACGATCGATCAACACTGGATGCCCTGTCCAATCGACGTATTTATCCAACCACTGAATCAAGCGATCCTCATCGAACACAATAGACATACCACGTCCACCCAGGACATAGCTTGGCCGCACCAATACCGGGTAGCCGATTTCTGCTGCTTTCCTGACCGCACCCTCGCGCGTACTGGCAGTCGCACCCGGCGGCTGCGGAATACCGAGTCGCTGCACAAGAGCGTTGAACTGCTCACGATCTTCTGCCAGGTCGATAGTCTCTACAGATGTTCCCCAGATCGGCGCTCCATACGATTGCAGAGCATTGGCGATGTTCAACGGCGTCTGACCGCCAAACTGAACCAGAACGCCAGCCGGTTTCTCTGCATCGATAATGTTCATGACGTCTTCGGCGGTCAGTGGCTCAAAGTACAATCGATCAGCCGTATCATAGTCTGTACTAACAGTCTCGGGATTGCAGTTGACCATAATGGTCTCGTATCCCAGGTCCTTCAATGCAAAACAAGCGTGAACACAGCAGTAATCAAACTCAATCCCCTGGCCGATACGGTTCGGTCCGCCTCCAAGAATAACGACCTTACTCTGTTCGGTAGGCTGCACCTCATCACCCTCTTCGTACGTTGAGTACAGATACGGCGTTTGAGCTTCGAACTCAGCAGCACACGTATCAACTCGATAGAAGTTCGAACTAACTCCCAGCGACTTCCGTCGCAAACGCACTTCGCTTTCTGCAGCATCCGTAAGCAGCCCGACATAGCGATCACTGAACCCATATTGCTTGAGCTTAAGAAAGTCCTCCGCATTCAGATCGTCCAGTTTCAGATGCTTTTCAAGGATTTTTTCGTGGATTAGCATGGTATCCTGCATCTGCTTAACAAACCACGGGTCGAATCGCGTATGCTCTACGACCTCTGTCGGGCTCATACCTTCCCTGAGCGCATTTGCTACCTGGAAGATTCGTTGCGCAGTCGGTACACGCAACACTGATGCGGGAACTTGATCAACGCGACTGCCGAGGCCATCTATCCCGATGTCGAGAGAACGTATCGCCTTTTGCAAAGCCTCAGGAAACGTCCTCCCAATAGCCATTACCTCGCCCACCGCTTTCATTTGAGGGCCCAGGATTTCATCTACACCTTCGAACTTCTTGAAATCCCAGCGAGGAATTTTCACCACCACGTAGTCGAGTGATGGCTCAAAGCTAGCTGGCGTCATTCGAGTAATGTCGTTTGGAATCTCGTCAAGCGTCAGACCAACCGCTACCAATGCCGCGATCTTGGCAATTGGGAAACCAGTTGCCTTGCTGGCGAGGGCCGACGATCGTGACACACGTGGGTTCATCTCAATGACATAAACTTCACCATCATCAGGGTTAATGGCAAACTGCACGTTCGCGCCGCCTGTAGTTATACCAATACGATCAAAGATCGCACGGGACATGTTACGCAGGCGTTGCAGTTCTTTGTCAGTAAGCGTCTGTGCCGGCGCGACAGTGATGCTATCACCCGTATGGACACCCATTGGATCGAGGTTTTCAATCGAGCAAACAACAACAAAGTTGCCGATACCATCACGCATCAACTCAAGTTCGTACTCTTTCCATCCAAGCAAGCTCTTGTCAAGGAGTACCTGTTTAACCGGACTCAAACGCAAACCACGTCCTACGATCTCGCGTAGTTGAGTTTCGTTGTACGCAACACCGCCACCACTACCACCAAGGGTAAAGGATGGGCGGATAAGTGCAGGATAACCAATCTCTTCAACAAAGGAGAGCGCTTCATCAACGGAACTGATAATCTGACTTGGTGGAGATTGCAGCCCGATCTCCGTCATTGTCTGCTTGAACAGCTGGCGATCCTCTGCAACACGGATACTATCCATAGAGGCACCGATCATCTCTACGCCATACTTGTCAAGTACGCCCGCCTCAACAAGCGCCAAAGCGAGATTCAGGGCTGTTTGGCCGCCGACAGTTGGCAATAGAGCATCTGGCTTTTCCGTTGCGATGATTTGCTCAGCAATTTCGACAGTCAGCGGCTCAACATACGTTGCATCTGCAAATTCAGGATCTGTCATGATGGTTGCCGGATTGCTATTGACCAGCACCACCCGATAGCCTTGTGAGCGCAGCGCTTTGCAGGCTTGAACACCACTGTAATCGAACTCACTAGCCTGCCCAATGACAATAGGGCCAGAGCCAATAATCATAATGGTATGGATGTCATTGCGTTTTGGCATCTTCGTGCAGAGACCTCGTTTTATCGCTTGTGGCGCAACAATGGCACCATGAACACTATGCAGCCTATGAGGAAAAGCACGCTCCCAATGAAGGTTGTTATACTGCGCGCCTCAATGCTCGCCATGATGAAGAAGATGACACCAACGACAAACAGGAGCCATCCCCAGATTTGAAAAATACGCTCGCGCTCTGATGACATTCGCGCTGCCTATTCGTTCACCACGTCATCTTGGTGAACTGCATGAACGAACTCATCAAACAGATACAATGAATCGTGTGGTCCCGGTGAAGCTTCAGGATGATACTGCACACTGAAAGCTCTCAAATCCTGGTGCCTTATTCCTTCTATTGTATTGTCGTTGAGGTTCACATGGGTCACCTGCGCACCCCCAAGATCGCTGTTTGGTGAGACAGCAAAACCGTGATTATGCGAGCTAATCTCAACCTGTCCTGTGAGAAGATTCTTTACAGGTTGATTTCCACCGCGATGACCGAAACGCATCTTTTGGGTCTGCCCCCCCATAGCTAGCGCCATGATCTGATGGCCCAAGCAGATGCCAAACATAGGAACCTGTCCCAAAAGCTCCTTTACATTCGCAATTGCATAGTCCACCGCCGCCGGATCACCTGGACCGTTGCTCAAGAACACACCGGCGGGATTCATGCTGAGTACTTCTTCTGCTGTGGTACTCGCTGGAACAACAGTGACTCTCAAACCACGATCGGTCATCATGCGTAGAATATTACTCTTGATACCGTAGTCATAAGCTACGACCAGAGGCCCATTCTCATTGTATCGATGAGATTGGTACCATTGAGGATCACTCCTTTGCGTCCAGTTATAGGGTTCCGGTGTCGACACATCATCCACCAAATTCCAACCGGACATATCGGGCGATTCCAGAGCAATCGTACGCAGAGCTTCCGAATCTTTCGCTGCTTCTCCATGGGCCAGAGCAGCACGCATCACACCTTTTTCGCGAATATGCCGAACCAGGGCCCGCGTGGCGACTTCGCTGATGCCTATCACATTCTGTTCGCGCAGATAGGTGTCCAGATCACTCCGGTTGCGCCAATTACTGACCATTGGGCTTAAAGCGCGGACGACGAGGCCCGCCACCCAGATACGCGCAGATTCTATATCCTCTGCATTGATGCCTGTGTTCCCAACATGAGGCACGGTCATCGTCACGATCTGCTTATGGTAGGACGGATCTGTAAGGATTTCCTGATAACCCGTCATTGAAGTGTTGAAGACGACTTCACCCGTACTTATTCCTTCGGCACCAAAACCACGGCCTGCAAACACACGTCCATCTTCAAGTACAAGCACAGCGGGTTTCATCTGGTATCTTTACTCCGAATTTCGTCTCTCAGAACTTTCGCTGAACGATCACGTGCGGTAGTCACCGTTGATCGTAACGTAGTCGTGGCTCAAATCACATGTCCAGATTGTTGTCACACCAGCGCCCAGATTGCACTCTAACGTGACGGCAATGTCACTTGCTTCCATAATGCGACCAGCGTCGCCCTCAGCGTAATCTGTCGGTTGGCCATTCTCAAAGAGCAGTAAACCAGGATACTGAGGAGAATCTCCAGCAACAAACCAGAGTCGCGCACGGTCTGCATCAAATGGAACACCAGCACGTCCCGCAGCCGCGATAATTCGTCCCCAATTCGCATCTTGGCCAAAAAAGGCAGTCTTCACAAGCGGAGAAGTCGCAATCGCTCGCGCGATCTTAATCGCACAAGCATCATCTGCGGCGCTCTGCACCCGAAGTGTGATGAACTTGGTAACGCCCTCACCGTCACGAACAACTTTTTGCGCAAGATGAGTTGATAATGCAAGCAAAGCATGTTGAAATTCCGCAATATCTTCTTCCGTGCTGAGCTCGATGCCACTTGCACCGTTTGCCAGCATCACGGCCATATCGTTTGTGCTTGTATCACCATCGACTACGATACGATTGAAGCTGCTATTGGTAGCTACCGTGAGCGCTGCCTGTGCAACTTGTGGCGAAAGCTGCACGTCGGTTACCATTGCTGTAAGCATAGTCGCCATGTTTGGCGCAATCATGCCGGAACCTTTTGCGATGCCAGCAATTGTGTATTTGCCAAGACGAGACTCAACCTGCACCGATGCCAGTTTAGGTCTTGTATCGGTCGTCATTATCGCAGTTGCAGCTTCATGCCAGTAATCACCGAGCGCTTGCGCTGCGAGTTCTGCACCGCTCGCGATTTTATCCATAGGCAGGGGTTGCCCGATTACGCCAGTCGACATGACGAGCACCTGATGAGGCATGGTTTTCGTCTGCTCCGCCACCATCTCCGCCATACGACGTGCGTTGAACATCCCGTGCTCACCGGTGCATGCATTGGCACTGACAGTATTGATGGCCAGTGCCCGGATACCATCTGGGTTTCGTTCGAAGCGCTCCATGTTCCATAACACAGGCGCTGCCTTAACCCGGTTCGTCGTAAAGACACCCGCCATTACACACGGTTTGTCGCTAACAATGAGTGCGAAATCTAGCGCCCTGTTCTTTTTCAAACCCGCATGTACTCCGCTTACACGATACCCGGTTACGCTTTCGATGGTGTCCAAGACGTTCATGCTGAGACATCCTTGAGAATAGAAGTGAGCCGTTGCACAAGGTAATCCACGTCCTGATGTGTCGCAATGAGAGGCGGAACCAGTCGAATCACATGAGTACCAGCGTTGACCAGCAACAGACCATGCTTATACCCGGCTTTGATCACGGGTGCAACTTCAATACTAAGCTCCAAAGCACACATTAATCCGCGGCCACGAACATCGACGATCAATGGGCTGTTCACTTCACTCAGACGCTCAAGCAAGTACTCACCCACACCTGCGACATGAGCGAGAAATTCATTATCGCTTACCCGTCCTAGCACATAATCAGCTACACTTGTAACAAGCGGACCCCCTGCAAAAGTGCTGCCGTGATCACCAGGTTTGAGATGATCTGCAACAGACTGCGTGCAAAGGATTGCACCAATAGGGAGACCTGCCGCTAGTGGTTTGGCAATCGTCATTATGTCCGGAGTGACGCCAACGGCTTCATGTCCCCAAAGATACCCTGTGCGACCCATACCACATTGAACTTCATCAAAGATCAAGACTGCCTGATGCTTATCACACAGCTCCCGTAAGCCTCGAAGAAACTCAGCCGAGGCAAGATTGATGCCGCCTTCACCTTGTATGGGCTCAACAATCACCGCAGCCGTGCTGTCGTCAATCAGGTTATCAGCATTCAACAGGTCATTATAGCGACCAACAAGTACGTCGGGCATCAAGGGCTTGAAAGGAACTTGATACTTGGATTTTGGTGTGATTGATAATGCAGCCAATGTACGCCCATGAAACGCATTCTCGAACGTTACAACCCGTGTTTTCTGCGGATTCCCTGAGTCATGCGCCATCCTGCGGGCGAACTTAAGGGCACCTTCATTCGCTTCGGCACCACTATTGCAGAAGAAGACTCGATCCGCGAATGACTTCGCAACCAGCTGACTAGCAAGCCGTGTATGAGGCTCCGTATGGTAAAGATTACTTGTGTGCACCAGTCCTGTCTCAGCCTGTTTCTGCATTGCCTCCAAAATGCCACGATCCCCGTAGCCCAGTGCATTAACAGCAATACCGGCGACCCAATCCTGGTAAGATCGTCCTTCACTGTCGTATACGGTCATCCCATGACCACGCGTCAGAACAAAATCCGGTCGGACGTAAGTCTGCACGACATAGTCTTGCTCAGCTTGTATGATGGCTCGCGCGTCCATAATCACCCTTCTGTTATCGTTACTTCACATTACGCCCGATCGAGACGAAACACTGTCGCCTGATTTGATGCTAAGCCCGCCAGATTCGTAATTGCCACCTGTGATACCCCACTTTGTAACGCAGCTAGAGCAGTACGGACCTTTGGTATCATGCCACCATTAATCGTACCTGAAGCGATAAGTGCTTCGGCCTGCATAGGCGACATCTCTGCCACGAGCTCATCATCCTTCAGCACACCCGGCACATTCGTCAGGAAGATCAAACGATTCGCATTCAGCGCGGCGGCGATGGCCCCTGCAACATGATCTGCATTAACGTTGAAGTGTACAGAATCTCCGAGACAAACGGGCGCCACTACTGGAGTCAGTCCGATTTCGAGCACGTCCCTCAGAACCGCCGGGTTAACAGCTGTCACGATGCCTGTATGCCCCATATCGATCTCAGGATGCGGCATCTTCACAGCTCGAATAAGACCACGGTCAATACCACTCAATCCAATCGCATCCACGCCAGCACGAACAAGATGGCCCACTACGCGTTTGTTCACCAGCCCACACAGAACCATTTCTACAAGCACCATCGATTCGGCATCGGTGATACGTACGCCTTCAACGTAACTTGGGGAAATCCCCAACTGTGCCTGGAGCCTACTAATCTCTTTGCCGCCACCATGGACAAGTATGACAGGCTCATTAACATTACGAAGTGTAGAAGACAACTCTAACAGAAAGTTCTCGTCGTCGATGTCATTGCCACCGATCTTGATTATTAGCACATCCATACCATTTGCTCCGCGTCAGTCTACAGCAATGACATTGTCTCTTCGAATCCATACATTAGATTGAAGCACTGCACAGCCTGGCTTGCGGCGCCCTTGCGTAGATTATCGGTGACGCTTGTAACATGCACATAACGTTCGCCAACAGGATTAACACTAATTGCACAGTGATTACTCAAAACCGCATCTCGAAAGCTCGCTTCGGTGCCCAAAGGCAAGACCTTCACCAGGGGTTCATCAGCATAGAGATTGGTGTACAGGCTGTAAACACGATCACTCGTTATACTATGATTCAAAGTGACGTAAATACTCGCCATCAAACCTCGTGACGTCGGCACCAGGTGCGGCGTGAAAATCAGCGTTCCCCGCAGCCGACTTAACTTATCCATCTCCTGTTCGATTTCGCCCACATGACGGTGCCGCCGACCCGTGTTGTAAGGAACGAGATTGCCATACACCTCTACAAAGTGTGTTTTCGCGGAGGGAACCCTCCCCGCACCAGAAACACCTGATTTTGCATCAACGATAATTGGAGCATCAGGGGCCAAAGCTTCAACACTCAGAAGTGGGAACAATCCCAATAGTGTTGTTGTTGGGTAGCATCCAGGTACCGCAATAGCCTCCACATTTCGCAGATTATCACGGTTGATCTCTGGAAGACCGTAGGGTGCCTCAAGCAAATCAGGATAAGCGTGTTTTGTGCCATACCACTTCTCATAGCTCTCAGGCGTATCCAGGCGTAAATCTGCGGAGAGATCAACAACACGGATACCTTTATCCAACGCGCGTTGGGCAACTGGGGCGGAAGCGCCGTGTGGCAATGCCAGGAATACGACGTCTGCGCTCTCAATGACCGCCTCTTCGGGTGTTACATATCGAAGTTCAGAGTTGGGCACAAACTCACCAGCAAAGGTAGATGACGTCGCAAACACCATCTGAACTTCAGGATGGGCTAACAGGATTTCTACGAGATCAAGCCCAGCGTAACCGGCTGCACCAAAGACCCCGACACGAACTTTTCCGACCATTGTCTGTACTCCGGGTCTGAATCAGACCACACGAAAAACCAATCAGCATAAAAAAACCCTCACCTCGCACAATCAGAGGTCAGGGTCAGAGTTAGCTAATCGAGCTTGGTCTGCACTAAGGCGTGCAACACGCCACCTTCACGACCTCTACAGTGTGATGGCAACGACGTCGCATCTCGAACCGTACAAACCACATGAAGCAATTAACCTGTCAGGTTGAAGCAGAACGGCCAAAGTTTACGCGATCTATACAAAACTGTCAAACAATTGGCATGATTTGGTTAAAGATCTCACATGTATTGTTGTCGAGTTGTTAGAATTTGCGATCAAGCCTCCTGAGATTCACTTCTGGGAGTTTACACAGCGGTCAATGACGTATACTGGATGTGATGAGTAGGATCATGGCTGTATAACATATGCGATGAAAACCCATGATTGAAGTCAAAAATCTGGTAAAACGATACGGCGGATTCATTGCCGTTAACCACATTAGTTTCGATGCACACCCTGGTGAAATAGTCGGTCTGCTAGGTCCAAATGGTGCAGGCAAAACGACAACAATGCGCATCCTCACCGGCTACATGCCACCAACTTCGGGTGAAGTGAAGGTGGCTGGCTTTGATGTATTGAACGATTCAATGGCGGCCCGACAGCGCGTTGGCTATCTCCCAGAACGAGTACCCTTATATCCTGATATGTCGGTCGAAGCCTACGTCCTTTACTGGGCCAGGCTGCGGCGCACACCGAACGCACGGCAAAGAACGCAGCAAGTCCTGGAGCAATTCAATCTGTTGGATCGTCGAAAAAAGCTTGTGCGCAGTCTTTCAAAGGGCTTGCGCCAGAGACTAGGATTAGCACAGGCAATAGTTCATGATCCACCAGTACTGATACTTGATGAACCCACCATCGGCATCGATCCAAAACAGGTGGTAGAAGTTCGCGAAGTTATTCGAAACCTGAAAACACAGCGCACAATTCTTTTCAGCAGTCATATTCTTAGCGAAGTCGAACAACTCTGTGACCGAGTCGTTATTCTGGATAAAGGACGCGTGGTCGGTGCTGGAACGAGAGAAATCTTGAGCCAGCAGTTACAGGCTGAGGTCAAGTTCTATGTTGCGGTCAATGCGGATGTAGATCACGTACATCAACTATTACTCGAGTTGCCTGGTGTGATCAACGTTTCCTCGGAGGGACCGGGATTTGTTATCACGGCAGCAGACGAGACGATCCGCCAGCACATCATGAGTGCGATCACGATCAATCAACTCGACCTGCTGGAACTGCGCCCCATCGATACCCGTCTGGAAGATATCTTCATGCAGCGTGTGGAGTCATGAATCGCTTATGCGTGCAACCTGGCTAGTGTTTCGGCGAGAGCTTGGTCAATACTTTACCTCCCCTCTTGCTTACTTGATTGCAGCCGGTTTTCTCTTGCTTACCGGCGTAACCTTCAATAATGATCTCGCATTCAGCATTGGATACCGTCCTGTAGAACCTGCGCTGATTCCGAACCAGCTAGCAACCGTGATGATCCTATTTGCACCGCTCCTGACGATGCGTTTGCTGGCCGAAGAACAGCGCGAAGGCACACTAGAGCTACTACTGACCAGCCCTATTACAGATACTGCAATCGTATTGGGCAAATTCTTAAGTGCGTGGACTTACTATTCAATACTGCTCGCCTTAACGCTGATCTACCAGATCATCCTGGTTCAAATTGCGTTTCCTGATCTTGGCCATACTGCAGGCGCATATATTGGTATCTGGTTGTATGGAGGTGCCGCGCTGGCAGTGGGGATTCTTTTCAGTGCATTGACTGAGAACCAGATATTATCGGCTTTTCTGGCAACAACGACACTACTACTGCTGTACTTCGGTGATGGGCTTGGCCAGATTGTTGCCAGTGCGGAACTTGCACAGATAATTTTCAACCTGACGTTGCGCGGGCACTTCATACCATCATTCGCAATCGGCCTCGTTCGTGGAGAAGATATCGTCTATTTCGCTGGAATTATCACTTTGTGTCTATTCATCGCAATCCAGATTGTAAATAGTCGGAGGTGGCGCTGATGAATGCTCCACAACCGGAACAGCGCAGTATTCGCATCACACGCGGCCAGATCGGGCAAACAGGCCTGTTAATCGGCGGCACTAGTATGATTGGGTTGGTATTGGCACTGTTGTGGCAAGGGGTGTCAACACTTACTATTACACTATTGGCCACCACTATAACGGGTTTGGCCACATGGGCATTAGCCCTCCCGCGGGAGTTCCGATCATTATTGACCGGTCGACAGGCACGTCAAAGCACACTCGCTATTCTTAGCACCTTGATTCTGCTTGCGATTGTTGTTGCAACGTATGTAATTGTTCTTCGTGCGAACATAATTGCTGACATGACGGTTGACGAACGGTTCACACTCAGTGAGCAATCGCAGAGCATCCTACGCGCAGCGGCATTGAGTAACCGCGAAATCGAAATACGTGCATTCTATACTCCGCAAAACATCGACCAACGCGAAATTGATGACCAATATTTTCAGCTGTATGAAGCTGGCAGTGATGGCCGTGTCCGTATCAGATATGTTGACCCACAGGCTGAACCAGGGCTCGCAGCACCCTATACAGATGCGCTGGCACAGGGTATTTACGTTTTTATGGGCTATGTGAATGATGACGGCAACTTAACAAGCGTACTGCCAGTGGCAATGTCTGGACGTCAGGAAGAAGACATTTCACAAGCATTAGCAATACTGCTTGCGAGTGGCCAGTTCACAGTCTATTTTGAGCGCAGTCTTGAAACTCTCGACCCGCTCAACACGCAGCAACAAGGTATGTCGACAATTCGGCGTCTGATGGAACAAAACGGCATCATTGTTCAGCCTCTTGAACTGGCTGTACTAGCCACATCAAACGAGCAGATACCACGCAATGCAGCCGCCCTCGTGATTGCACGCCCGAGAAGACAATTAGAGACTGCAGAGATTGCTATTCTTGCCAACTATCTGCAACGCGGCGGCGCGCTGTTTATCGCAGGGGATGCATTCCTCAGTGATGACCTATTCATGGGAAATGACAGCGCCTTCAATGAATTCATGTGGGAAAACTACGGATTACGGCTCACAGAAGCCATTATTGTCGATCCTGCAAGCAGTGGTGAAACACAACTTGATATCCTTAGCGCCCAGGTATTCACAAACAACGCAATTGGCGCGAACCTCAATCTACCGGAACAACCCGATACTGGCGTTGTATTCCATATTGCGCGAGCAATTGAAGTCGACGACACGCCTCCAGTTCAGAATGGGCGCGTAATTATGTCTTCTCCGTCTGCGTGGGGCGAGCGCAACTGGACTCGACTATTCCAGCAAAACGACTATAGCTTTGAAGAGGATATAGACGTCGCCGGTCCACTCACCTCACTCGCTTGGGCATTTGATGAAGATACCGGAGCAAAAATTGTGCTCGTAGGAGATGGAGAATTTCTCACAAACGGACGTGTCCAGTCGCCACAGGGTAATAGCATCGTGTTTATGGACAGCATCGGATGGATGACCGGATTCACGGAAGAGGTACGATTTGAGCCGCGCGGTTTTACAACGACGCCGCTGCTATTCGTTGGCGGACAGCAGCTTGATGTGATTGCATTTATTACCCTGATCTTGATGCCGGGCACGATGCTTGTCATCTCTACGGGGATATGGTTAAGGCGGATGCGAACATGAGCCAACGGCGTTCACTATTTTTCCTGATACTGATTCTTGCGATCGTAATAGGCATCGGCCTTTTCCAGGGAATAGAACTACCTGATCAGATGCCAACGCCCACATTCGATACGGGAGAGATGGCGCAGGCGCAGTTAAGACAAATCAATCAGATCTTCTCTGATGTGCAGGTCGAAGATGTTTTCGCGGTCAATATACTTGATCCTGTAGCAGACCTGGCCCTAACGATAACGCGAACAGAGGACAACCTTTGGGAGGTTATTGAAGTACCAGACCTTCTGGCACAGAATGATGCAGACGCTATAGCATGGACAATGGCTAACTTACCCTACACCAATAGACTTGACGCAATCGCACAGGACGAAGTCGCTCAACTGGGCCTCACCCAAGAAGATGCCACCTTATTGTTGTCGGTCATTTTGAGGGATAACACCCAACACGTTATTGCCGTAGGCGATCTTGATCCAACGGCGAGTGGATTCTATGCTCTGGTCGATGATCGCCCTGAACTCTACTTGCTTGATGGTCAGGCAATTGCTTATCTGGTGTATTGGCTTCGTCAAGCTTATGAGACAGTCCCTACAGAAACTGAACCATGAGAAAACAATAAGGGTAAGTGAACTGCTTGACAATGCGTCAAAAAAGCGCTAACTTGTTTAATTGCAGCATGCATTAGACTGCATTGTTTGTCGTATTGTGTGCTCTTGTAACAGCTCTTGACTGCTAATGACCCACCGGGCGCTTTTTAAGCGCCTTTTATAAGATTATTATCTTTCCATTGTATCCTATTGTGGTGCGTAATTGCATCAAAAGATACATGGCACCCGATCCGAGACCAAAATCCAGTGGACTGGGTATTGATCTCATACCAAAAGCTCGGTGTGTTAAACTCCCGTTCGATTGATAGATCGTCCCGATGCCTTGCTTATAACAGGCATGAGCAAGGCCATTATCACTGTAAACAGGTACGGTTATGAAAGTCGCAATGGTACAACCGACGATCGATAAACAACAACTTCTCGTCCGGCTGCTGCAGAAAGCACAGCAGCAAGGATTTATCACCTATGATGACATCCTGGCCACACTCCCGGATGTCGAGCGTGATGTTTCTCTGCTAGACGAGCTTATGGACCAGCTGCTGGATGCTGGCGTAGAAATCGTGCCGGGTGCCGGCAATGTCGATGACAGTACATCGGAAATCCTCGATGATGAGACCGATGACGAAGACATGGAAGACATGACGGATGAGGAAGCTGACGAGATCGAGGCGATGCTCGAAGACGAACTCATCCAGGATGCCGGCTATCAGCAAGCATTGGATACAGACGATGTTGTCGGCCTGTATCTGAAGGAAGCCGGACGTGTCCCTCTGCTAACGGCTGAAGAGGAAGTCTCGCTGGCGAAGCGTATGGAAGCCGCGGAATGGGCCAGGGAAAAGCTCGAGGCCGAAGGTGAGCGTTTAGACTGGTCTGAAGAGCAGTCTCTGCGCGAGGTGGTAATGGATGGTGATGCTGCGCAAGAGCATCTCATCCGCGCTAATGCACGTCTTGTGATCAGTGTCGCCAAGAAATATATCGGGCGCGGCGTGCCGTTTCTCGATCTAATCCAGGAAGGCAACATCGGTCTGATACGTGCAACGAACAAGTTCGAATACCAGCGTGGGCATAAGTTCAGCACCTATGCAACCTGGTGGATTCGTCAGGCAGTAAGCCGGGCCGTTGCCGATCAGGGACGAACAATTCGTGTTCCTGTGCACATGGGTGATCAACTTAATCGTATGCGGCGCGTGCAGTTGCAGCTGCTACAAGAACTTGGTCGCGAACCGAAAATCGAAGAGCTGGCCGCAAGCATGGAAACCACACCGGACAAGGTTGAGAACCTTCTGGAAATCTCACGGAGGCCTGTCAGCCTGGAAACTCCCATAGACGACGAGGGCGACAGCACTTTCGGAGATTTCGTGGAGGACGTAAACAGTCCAGCTCCAGCGGAAGAGGTTGCATCACATCTGCTGCAAGAACAGCTACAGCAGGCATTAGATAAGCTGCCGCCTCGCGAAGCACAGATTCTCCGCCTGCGTTATGGGCTGGCAGATGGTCGCGTCTACACTCTCGAAGAAGTTGGCCAGACCATTGGGGTTACACGCGAACGTGTACGGCAGCTCGAAGCACAGGCCCTAAACCGGCTGCGCCAGTCATCTGCGCATGTCATCCTGCGTGACTACTTGTTCGAAAGCTGAACAGGTAAACCTCCGTGAGCACGATCCGGAACCAGAATGCCCCACGTCCAACCGGCACACGTGGCCCAGTTATCTGGCCTCTGCTGCTCGTTGGCGTGGGGATTTTGCTCCTACTGCACAATTTCCTGTTTCTTGGCGATTTCGACCTCATCTCACTGTGGCCACTAACGCTTGTTGTTGTAGGTGCAATCATCCTATTGCGGGGTGACGCAAGTCCAAGTAACGATGGGCGCACCTTCGGCATCACAAGGGGTAGCGTGGAATCAGCAACTTTGGTTGTTCAGTCTGGCGAGATAGATGTCAGCCTGGGTGCCCTTGAACACCACGAACGTCTTGCTGCTGGTCAGTACGCACACCAATCGCGCCCAGCACTTAATGTAGATGGAACACACGCACGCTTGATGCTGGATCGATCAAGAACCCCGTGGCTGTCTTGGGTGGATTGGCAAATTGGTTTAGCTCCTAACTTACCCTGGGAAATCAATATCGGTAGCCATATTGGTCAGATTGATTGTGATACCAGCGGACTAATCCTGAACGGTGCACTCGCAAGTACTGGTTTTGGCGATATTCGTTGGGTTGGACCTTTAGAAGCGTTGCAACCTATCGCTTTACGTTCAACGCTTGGTACAATTCAGTTCATTGCACCTGCAAGTGCCAATGTGCGGGTGATAATCTCTCAAGGTATGCTGTCTAAGCTGCACGTCAACGAGCAACTTTACACCCGTAATGAAGATGGCAGCTACAGCAAAACAGGACATGATGCAAGCTCGCCAGTTTATGAGGTGTTTATCTATAGTCGTGTTGGCGACGTGTTCCTAATCTAATGAACAGTTCCCGGAATACCCTCTTCTCAAACTTGCTTAAGCTTCTATGAAACAGCCACTGCCTACTTATGTGATACGTGACGGTTTACCCGCCGACATAGATCGCTGTACGGCTATATCCCACACGTACGAGACAGATAATGTGTGGCAGATGTCCATTCGCCAGGACATGAGTAGCTGGCAGATCAGCTTTCGAACGGAGCACCTGCCGCGTACAGTACACGCCACACATGAGCCTGCAGCGAGCCGATTGCGACGCGCATACGACCAACCCGAGAATTGTTTTTTGGTCGCCGTCGAAAAAGATGGCGATTCGCTGTTTGGATACCTAACTTTGCGTACTGAAGCAGCCTATGGCGCGGCTTTCGTTCAGGACATCGTCGTCGAATATCCTTTTCGCCGCCAAGGGATTGCAACACGGTTGCTTTTGGTAGCCGAAAGGTGGGCAGCGGAACAAGGTTTGCGCCGGGTGTTTTTCGAGACGGAGACGCATAATTATCCGTCGATCCTCTTCGCGCAGCAGCGCGGATACCACCTTTGCGGTTTCAATGATCAGGCTTATCCCAATAACAATATCGCCGTATACTTCGGCAAACCCATTCGATGAATGGTTCGTCTTGAGGTGGTCGTTAGAGCATGGGTAGTACACTGGAATCTATCCTGGCACCAGTATTACAAACCAGCAATGAAATCCTAACCGCGACGATTGTGATCATCGCGGCCTCGCTGCTGCTTTATAATCTGACTCGAAACCTCAGGAATCGCGTTGCACGTTCGTCAGCAGCGGTGTTGGCGTGCGTGACCTTAACCTATGTATTCGATGTATTTATATCGCTAAAGCCAATTCCAGGAATCGAAGAAATCGCTCTTCGCATGCAATGGATCGGCATTGCCTTCATTCCAGCCGCTCTTTTCCATTTATCAGACACGCTTCTGGACACTACTGGTTTGCCTTCACGTGGACGACGACGTCGTGTCGTGCGTATACTCTATGCAATTAGCGGCGCATTCTTAATAGCCGCAACGCTAACAGACATCCTCGTTATCCCGGTATATCAATCCAGCGGCGTAAGCCTGAGCGCCGGATGGTTCTTTCCCGTCTTTCTGCTCTACTTTTTAATCGCAAGTATTGCGACTTTCATGTTTCTTGACCGAGCGCGACGCCGGGCACTGTCGCGTAGTTCACAACGTCGTATGGCGTATCTTCAAAGCGCGATCCTGACTCCAGCTTTAGGCATTTTCCCATTTGGCGTTCTGCTTGACCCGGCAGACATCTTCTCGCTGAATGTTCTGTTGATCGTCAACATCGCAAATATCGTCGTTATTTTGATGCTGATTCTGTTGTCGTACCCGTTATCCTTCTTCGGTTCTGACAAGCCTGATCGTGTCGTTAAAGTCGAACTTCTTCGATTCCTGTTACGTGGGCCCGGTACAGGCATGCTGGCAGTTGCAACCATCATCCTTACGACGCAAGCTAGTCGCATACTCGGTTTGCCAGGCATCGATTTTATGCCTTTCGCAGTGGTAGCAGTCGTTCTACTGTGGGAATGGATCGTTGCACTCAGCCTGCCCTGGCTGGAGAAAACGCTGATATACGCCAACGACGATGAAGACCAGATTGCCAAGCTGCAGGACCTGAGTGATCGTATCCTTACTCACACCGACCTTTTACGGCTGATCGAGGCGACTCTTGAGGCCACATGTGACTATCTCCGCGTCCCGGTCGCTTTTGTTGCTGCTTATGACGGCACACAGTTTGAAGCAATACGACAGGTTGGTCACGGTTTTGATGAAGCAAATCTGACAGATTATCAACAGGACCTGCTGAAAGCAGTCAAGAATCTCCCACCCGCAACCGCTGATTATCTGCCACCTTTTGGGACGTGGCACGCTTATAAGGTGACCCCACTCTATTCCAGCCGCAACAATACCAACGGTACAGGACCAACTTTGATTGGTGTAATGGGCCTCAAGTCAGATAACCTTCCTGACGGTGAGGATGAACAAATGATGCTCAACCGCTTTGTAGAACGCGCCGAGCAAACACTGGATGATCTGGCACTACAAACCGAAATCTTTGCAGCTCTTGAAGGATTACTGCCACAGATAAGCACTACGCGGACACGTGCAGATTATCTTGAATACCGCCCAGGCCGGAATCGTCCAGGTACTACAACACTCAACGTGCCACTACCCGCCCGCGAAGAGGTTTATGAACAGGTGCGTGCAGCATTGCGCCAATATTGGGGTGGACCAGGAATAACACGCAGCCGCCTGATGGAACTGCATGTAGTACAAGAAGAAGCACACCACACCGGCAATCCGACGCAGGCTTTGCGCAATGTGCTGTTACGTGCCATTGAACGACTCAAACCAGATGGCGAACGTTCCATGTTCAGTGTTGAATGGACCGTGTTCAACATCCTTGATCTTCGATTCATTGAAGGCAAAAAAGTAAAAGACGTCGTTCAGCGTATGAGTATGAGTGATGCCGACTTCTATCGCAAGCAACGCGTCGCCATCCAGGCAGTCGCGGATACGATCCTCGCCATGGAACGGGAAACAGTGCAGGAAACTGATACCGTATCCCAATAGCGGCACATCACTTACTGCTCTCCGACAGCTTGTAGGACAAAGCGCGGTCTCTAAACACGATAGACCTCATTTGACACTCAAAAATGAACATCTTATAATTCAATCGCACTGTTAGTCTTACCGTAAGTGTAAAGTTATGGTTGTCTAGGCATCATAGGGGGAGAATGATGTCCGCTTGGGATGAATATGGAACACGTGATGGTACAAGATCCAATGTGCCGGATTCCGCTAAGGATCTCGAAGAAGAATACTGGGATGCGCTGTTGAACGAAGGTGAGTATACACACACCACGGCTTCCAGTAGCGAGATCGATCACATGCTGAGTGAAAGTAACGGGAATGGGAATCACACTTCCAGTTATCAAGCTGGCGTGCTAGGAGCTGCTCACAGTGTTTACCAGGATGACTGGGATGCGATCGAGCAGAAGATGGAAAACGATGAGATTCTCGCACTTAAGGTGATCGGCTATAACCGTGGTGGTCTGCTTGTTGAATGGCAATCGTTACGCGGTTTTGTTCCGGCGAGTCAGCTGGTAGATTTCCCTGCGGAGGTGGAACAGCATAATCGCCGGGACGCATTGGTCCAGCGCGTGGGAAACATACTGTCGTTGCGGGTTATTGAGCTGAATCCGGAAAAAAATCGACTTATCTTGTCGGAACGAGCAGCCCAGGTATCTGCGGGCCAACGTGCGAACCTGCTGCATACGCTTCAGATTGGGGACATAATCGAGGGTCATATCACAAACCTTTGCGATTTCGGTGCCTTTGTTGATCTGGGCGGTGTAGAAGGTCTGATTCACATCAGCGAACTTAGCTGGGGACGTGTCGGACACCCAGCAGATATGCTCAGACGCGGCCAGACTGTTAAAGTTTATGTGATTGACATCCATCCAGATGAAGGGCGTATTGCACTTAGTCTAAAACGCCTTAGACCCGATCCATGGGTCAGCGTAGAACAACGCTATCAAATTGGCGAGATCGTGGAAGGCCGCATCACTAATGTTGTCGACTTTGGTGCGTTTGCCTGCATCGAAGACGGACTTGAAGGGTTAATCCATTTCTCCGAGTTAGCTGAAGGTCACTTCCTGCATCCCCGGAATGTGGTGCAGGAAGGTGAGATCGTCCAGGCACGTATTCTCAGCATCAATGGGCGTGAAAGACGCCTCGGACTAAGCCTTCGTTTGATTTGATTAGCCTTTTCGGCCACTAGCTCAAACAGTGATATCACCAGGGCGGCACTAGTCGCCCTGGTTGCGTTCTGTTTCCGTCGCGTCGCTGATGATATTGTTTCGCGACGTTGTCGTCTGCTGGGCTGACGATTATACTGATATCGAGTTGGCTGACTTTTTGCTACTGCATAGGTCACATATATCAAGTGACATCACTTGACAGTGTCCAGAGGATGTAACTCGTGGTGCGCAATCCAATCACCGACAACGCCAGCAAAAAGAATACAGACTCAAAGATACCTGTTGCAACGAAAGAAGCTGAATCGCAACAGACAGGGCTTGAATTACTGGAGTCCCAGCACAACCATGATGACGCCGAAAATGAACTGCCTCATCTTGAGGGTGCGCGCAAACCGACATTCTGGGACGACATTCGTGATCTTGTACCAGATTGGCTGGATGAAATCGTTGCCATTTCATTGCTGATTTTTGGCGTGCTCTCATTTCTGGCACTATTCAACTCGTCAGAGGCCCTGGTCGCTGTTGCATGGTCAAACATCTTGACAGGTCTGTTCGGTTATGGGAGCTTTCTGGTTGCCGCAGGCTTATTCAGCCTGGGGATAATTATTCTTCTCCCAAAGGTTGGCCTTAGCATCCGTTTACCGATGGGACGAATACTTGCTCTGGAAATAGCGTTTCTATGTCTATTAGCTATCTTCCACCTCATCCCTGATGACGGCGAACTTCGTGCACTGGCGCGTTCGGGAGCTGGTGGCGGCATTCTGGGCTGGGGCATATCAATTCTACCCTATTGGTTGGTTGGTCGTACGCCAAGTCTGGTACTGTTTGGGATTGGTCTAGCAATAAGTACGGGGCTCGTCGCCGGTTTTCATCGGCAGCAAATCGTCAATCTGTTTCAAAGAGCAGGACAGCAACTTGTCGACTGGGGCAAACAACAAACTGTGACTCAAGCAGATTTGAGCCAATTACTCAACACCACACAGACACACGGACTCCCAGAGAGCATCTTGACGCAACGGAAATATCCTATTCTTCGCATCCGTGCGAACTTGGCCAATTTACCGCCCTCAGTCCGACAGGCCATCCAAAGGCGAGAGAGAATCAAGGCTGAAGATGTTGATATTGAATCTCACCCGCTATTCTCCAAGGATAAGCGCGAACTCAAGATTGACTTCAACGTCATCGGCACACTAACCAATAAGAAAACTGAAGATGGGCATCGCGTTGTACGACGACCTGATGGACGAGAAAAACGCTACTTTGACATCAAAGAGATGGAAGAAGAAAAGAAGGTTGTCAAACGCGATAAAACACTGCCTGACCTGGATATTCTTTCAGATCAGCCTCTTCTGCTTCCAGAAGAAAATGAGATCAATCACAATGTTGTGCTGATCGAGAACACCCTACTAGAGTTCGACATCGATATCGATGTAGTGGATGTACAAGTCGGTCCAACAGTTACACGCTATGCAGTTCAACCTTATCACCGCAAAAGTGACGGGACTACAGAACGCACTCGATTGAGCAAAATCGCTTCTTTTCAAAGCGATCTGGCGCTTGCATTGTCCGTCAAAAGACTGCGCCTGGAGATTCCTGTACCCGGCACAACTTACATGGGTATTGAAGTTCCCAACAAAAATGCGAGTCTTGTCTCACTACGTTCTGTCTATGAAAGCAAAGAATATTATGACTATTATCAAAAGAAAGGGACACCACTCACAGTACCTCTGGGACGTGATGTCAGTGGCAACCCACTCCCAATAGACCTTGCGAAAATGCCACACCTCTTGATTGCAGGGACCACGGGCTCCGGCAAGTCAGTCGCAATTGCAGCCATCGCCGCAGCACTACTTCTTAATAATCGTCCGGATCGTGTAAAAATGGTCATGCTCGATCCCAAAATGGTAGAGTTAAGCCGATTCAATGGGTTACCCCACCTCGTAGGGCCTGTTGAGACGGATCCAGAACGTATCATCGGCGTATTGAAGTGGTGTACACGCGAAATGGACCGCCGGTACAAGCTGCTTGAGGAGCACGCTGTAAGAAACATTGACAATTATAATGAGCGATTTGGTTCCCGTCGCCGTGGGCGTGATTACATGCCGTACATCGTCATCCTGATCGATGAAATCGGCGACTTGATGCTTAGCCGTCCAGAAGAGACGGAACATGCAGTGACACGCCTCGCCCAGATGGCACGTGCGGTCGGTATGCACCTGGTAGTTGCAACGCAACGCCCAAGTGTGGACGTCATTACGGGACTCATCAAAGCGAACTTCCCAGGACGTATTGGCTTTTCGGTCGCTTCCGGTGTCGATTCACGCGTCATCCTGGATTCAACCGGGGCTGAGCATCTTCTCGGAAATGGTGACATGCTCTATCTTGCCCCGGATGCCAGCGGCCCACGCCGTATTCAGGGATGCTACGTGAGTGACGATGAAGTCCGTCAGATCGTGCAGCACTGGCGAGACTGGTACGAGGAGCAAATTGACAGCGGGAAAATGGAGCCGCCACAATCCCCCTGGGAGAGAGGTCTCACCCGGCGCGAGTTCCTGGCAGAAACTGACCCCATGCTGGAAGAAGTCATCAAGTTTGTTGTAGAAACCCAAGAAGCGAGTGCATCCATGATTCAGCGCCGTATGGGCCTGGGCTATCCCCGCGCTGCTCGTCTTGTCGATATGTTAGCGGAATTGGGTGTCGTCGGTGAACCTGTAGGCGGCGGTCGTGCAAGAAAAGTCTTGATTCCGAAGGGTGAGGATCCTTTCAAGCGTATCGTTGACAGGAAACTCAACGAAAAAGCAGCACGGAGTCAAACCAGTGCGGATGAGTCACCGAATGAAGATGAATCATTCTGAGTCGTGCTACAGTAGCTGCCCCTGAGTTGGGGGAGTAAATGGCTCTATAAGTTCGGGGCCCTCATTGCGGTAGTTACCTACAGCCGGTGATACTTCATAGGCTGCCATTGCTTCAGCAGGATATGGCTGCAGCATATCCAGAAGAACCGGCTGTGGGGTCTCAGGGTCAAGCCAAGTTCCATAATCTGTATCATGCAGTATGACTGCCATTCGATTATGCAAGGGCCTGACCAGCGCATTCGGTTCTGTTGTGATTATGGTGCACGACTCTAACTCAGTGCCATCAGCACCTTGCCATGTTTCCCACAGCCCTGCGAACGCAAATACGTCTCGATCACTCAAATGGATGAAGAATGGCCGTTTTTTGCTCCCATCTTTCATCCACTCATAAAAGCCGTCCGCAGGCACCAGACACCGACGACGCTTAAACGCATTTCGGAACGAAGGTTTCTCAGCCACAGTTTCGCATCGCGCATTGAACATTCGACTACCAATGCTTGGGTCTTTCGACCACGATGGTACAAGTCCCCACTGAACCAGCGTCAGGCGCTTCGGTGCTGAGTCAGTTATGATAGGGATCGGTTGTGTTGGTGCGATATTGTACCGTGGTGCCAAGTCCGGAATGTCTTCAAGATCAAATGCGCGTTGGACGGTTGTCGGATTTGCACTAAGTACGTAGCGACCACACATTCGCCTGCCCTTTCGCGATGAGAGCTATTTTCTCTTCTTCCCCGATTCTGATATCTGGCGAATCAAGCTAATCATCGCCAGGACGAGACTCAACAGCGTACCCGTTGATACAGACGGTTTTTCACCCTCAGCCAGAGTTTCTTCAGCCTGACGGGTATACAGGTAAGCAGTCAATAGCCCAAATACTGCACCACCAATCGCGCCTAATGCGTAAGTCCTTGTCTTCCACGAATTCTGATCGAACACATCAGGTCCATTGTCGTTACTATTTCTCCGATTCATCAGGTACCTTCTCCTGTGCTTTATATGAGGTGGAATCAGGCTTATCAAAGAAGTCCATAAACTTCGTCCAGCCAGCAAAACGCGAACTAGCGCTCACAACACGACTGTTGATGGACTCTGTTGTTCTTTCGACGCGATTGGTGAAAGCTGCCACAATATTTTCAGCACGTTCCAAAGGCTTCTGCGTTCCATCATGCAAGCGATTAGCATAGTAAACACCAACGATGATGATTGCGTATACCAGGAACCCGCAGATAAACAGGGGACAGTAAATCATGATCAGCATCATGAAATCCGTTACGAGACCGACACGTGTGCGCCAATCTGGGTCTGACGGCAACGCAATAATTAGAAGCATTATGAGAATCAACAGACCGGTGAGCGTGAACGGCAACCATATTTGACGGAATCCCTCCCGCCGATGCAAAGCTGATCCCTCTTCGCGACGATGCCTACGGGCCTCGCTTGCATCTGTATCTGGAGTACCAGTTGCCTTTTGACCTGCCATGCGCCTTCCGATCTGCGTGGACTGTGCTAGGATTATTGTACCGCAACCGACAAAGTGGTGGAAGCACCAGGGAGCCACTATGAGCGCTGATCCTGACATAGCACAACGTTTGCGCATCATGTTCGGCAAACAAGGTGGCCTCAGGTTTATCAGCCATCTTGACTTGATCAAAGTATGGGAACGCAGTCTTAGACGCGCCGATCTACCAGTACTTTATACAAAGGGATTCAATGCACGCCCTCGTATCCAGCTAGCACTTGCACTGCCTCTTGGTTTCACCAGTGAGTGTGAATATCTCGACGTGTTTCTTCGAGAAGCGGTGAAGGTAGACGGACTGTCAGAACGACTAACATCGAAATGCCCTACTGGTCTTTACGTGATTGCTGTTGAGGAAGTTGCACCGGAAGCCGTTTCTCTTGAACATGAAGTTGAAAGATCAAGCTACGAAATCAACTTTGTAGACTCAATCAATCCTGAAGTCCTTCGATCTCGAGTTGCCAAACTGCTCAGTCAGCAGACCATACTGAAGATTGAGACAAACAGAAGAGGTCGTAAGTCTGCATACGATCTACGCGCCTTGGTTTTCTCTTTGGAAGTAAGGGATGCCAATACTTTAGTTGCGCAATTAGCGACGGGCACGCGCGGAAACCTCCGGCCGGATACACTATTGCAAGAACTTGAACTTGCAGACCGTTACACGCGTATTCATCGGTTGAGATTGTATTTTCGGGACGAAGTTCCACAGGCCTTGCCAAAATCTACAGATCCACAGAACACGAGATCGTAATGAAACAATTAGACATCTCACCTGAAGTTGCAACTGCTCTCTCTGAGAATAGACCCGTAGTTGCACTGGAATCAACAGTCATCACACATGGGTTACCATACCCGCAGAATCGCGAGACTGCACTTGCTATGGAAAAGGCAGTCCGGAATGAAGGGGCGATCCCTGCAACGATAGCCGTACTAGGCGGCAGACTGACGATAGGCATCAGTAGCGACGATATAGACCGTCTCGCAAACGCGCCTTCAGGGAGCGTTCGCAAATGCAGTCGTCGGGATTTACCTATCGCTATCGGTCTCAAGGAAGATGCGGCAACGACAGTAGCCGGGACGATGATTGCTGCCCACATGGCAGGTATACGTGTATTCGCTACAGGCGGCATTGGCGGTGTGCATCGTGGACACCCCTTCGATGTGAGTGCTGACTTAATAGAACTTGGGAGAACTCCGGTAACGGTCGTGTGTAGCGGTGCCAAGTCGATCCTGGACCTGCCCTTGACACTTGAGGTATTGGAAACACAGGGCGTGCCTATTTTGGGTTATCAAGCTGATACCTTACCAGCTTTTTTCACGCGCACAACTAATTATCCACTTGATGCACGTGTTGAATCACCAGACGAGGCAGCACTCATAGCGCTCGCTGCAGAAGATATGGGCGCACAGCACGGCATCCTGATTACGGTGCCGGTTCCTGCTGAGTTTGCCATCCCCGAACCTGAGGCCGAAGCTGCAATTCAAAGAGCGACACTCGAAGTAGAAGAGGAAGGCATTACAGGCAAAGAGGTAACGCCCTTCGTCCTGCGGCGTGTCACTGAACTCACAGCAGGCCTATCCATGCAGGCGAATCGTGCCCTGCTGACCAACAATGCCAGAATAGCAGCACAGATCGCGTCAGCGATGATTCATGTGCGATCGCGCTCTACCATATAGAACATGTAAGTCTGTTCGCACGTTGGGGCTCCGAAGCGATGCAGCGCAGCAAGTACTTGGGCTCTGTGATCGAGTGCGTGACCATACATCTGGAACAATATTCGCCAAGTGGTAAATTCACGCGATTGACCGCGGCGTTCTAAAGCCAATGTCCGGTCTAAATCGTCATCAGACAAAGCCTCAAGTACAGAATCAACCAGCTTCTGATTCTGACCGTACAGATACTGCATTGAGGCTATATCCGGATAGTCATCAACACGCAGAAGTGCTTCTCCATTCAGCACAGTGCCTCGCCGCAATGTGTTAAACCAATAGTGCTCCCAATAGGCAATGTGAAACAACTGTTGCTGTACCGATCCGACAGAATAGTCCAGCGGCTGGGTGAATTGAGCTGGTGACAAGGCAGACACACACTCCATAACCTTTCTATTGGCCCAGAAATGGTGCTGGTACAGTTCAAGGATCATGTGCAACATAATCTACTCTTCTTGCTGTATCCGCCACGCTTCGAGGCCACCATCACAGCCAATTACGAGTGTTGAGCCATCTTCGCTTAGTCGCGCCATATCAGGCTGTGGACGTTCACATGGAAGATACTCACCCAAAACATAACGTTCACCGGTCGACACATCCCAGGCCACAACGACTGGCTCGCCAGCGACGTTGACACCCAATATAACACTGGCATCGTAACTGAGAAAAAACCATTGAACATAAGCGCCATCGAGTTCCGCTATGAGCTGGTTTTCTCCGGTGACGAAATCAAGAAGGTAGAGATTCCTGTTGGCATTATCACGCCACACCAAATGCGTCGCATCTGCGTTTATGTTACCGAAAACCGATGGTTGCCCCGTACCATTATCAACTTCAAAAATGACCTCCGTCGTTTCTAGATTCCACAGTTTGACCAATCCCTGCAATGAAGAAGTTACAACGTAAGGTGGCGGGATGCGACCAATCCGCACCACTGCCTCTGGGTCGTCTTCTGGCCCATAAGGTAGAAATGAGGCCGCGTAATCACCTAGTTGGACTGACAAAACATTGGTGTCCGATGCAGAAGACATGATCTCCAGCCACACTTGTGCTACATCCGTGTCATCACCGGGCCAAATCGCAAGAGGAATGCCTGAAGAATCTTCAAGAGAATACGATAAGTCGTCACCATCGGGCGTGTAGTAGATGACTGAATGTGCCACATCACGCCGCGTTAAGAGGGTATAAGCTCCTGTAGACCCAACAAACGCGGCATCTAAAGTGTCACCTGAGTCCTCGACAACAGTGTTTTCTAACGGATCAAAGAGTTCAATCACGACATGTCGTGTTCCCTCACGAACCAGAGCTCGCTCACCATGATTATCCAACGCAAACCAACCAGCATTGATTTCACCCCATTCGCTTGCATATTCGTTGAAATCAATACGTGCCACGGAACGCAGAAAGCTGACGTTATCAGCGGTGATCTTCTGGGTTGTGGTGTTCTGACCTGCGGTCTCGACCCCGAAGTATGCCATAAGCAATAACAGAATCAGGACAACACGCATACGACATGATTCCTTTCTTTGGCCTATACTTCATGATACACGGGGAGACCGCCGAGAGGTAGTGATACATGCAGCCGCAACAGATCATAGATCAACTAGAACGGCACTTGATGCGCGTGGAAAAACCGGGACGGTATGTTGGCGGTGAGTGGAATAGCATTATCAAGGACTGGGACACAGTCTCCATCAAAATCGCGCTGGCATTCCCCGACCTTTATGAACTCGGCATGTCCAACCTGGGGTTGGCCATCCTCTATGACGCAATCAACCAGCGCTCCGATATGCTTGCTGAGCGTGTTTTCAATCCCTGGGATGACCTGGCACACATCATGAATGAAGAGGCAATCCCACTGTATGCGCTGGAGAGTAAACACCCCATCCGTGATTTCGATATTCTGGGAATTAGTTTGCCATACGAGCAGTTATACACAAACGTGTTGAGTTTACTCAACCTTGCCGGACTACCACTGAGAAGTCTTGATCGTGACGAAAGTTATCCCCTTGTTATTGCTGGAGGCCATGCCTGTACCAATCCTGAGCCGATGTACGCGTTCATTGATGCCTTTGTCATTGGTGAAGGCGAAGAAATCCTCATTGAGATTGCTGAAGTCTTGCGAGAACTTGAAACATCTTCGCGAGAGCAACAACTACTCCAACTCGCCCAAGTTGAAGGTGTATATGTACCGCGCTTTTACGACGTCAGCTACCAATCAGATGGCACCGTAAAACACATTACTCCTAACAGATCAGGTATACCTGAGAGAATCCTCAAGCGCATAGTTCCTGTGTTACCGCCACCAGTGACACGATTTATCGTCCCGAATATCTCTACAGTACATAATCGTGCACCTATCGAAATTATGCGTGGCTGTACCCGCGGTTGTCGTTTCTGTCATGCCGGTATGATCACCCGCCCTGTCCGTGAGCGTCCACCTACCGACGTAATGGCAGCAGTGACAGACATCGTCGCCCAAACTGGTTACGAAGAGATCAGTCTACTAAGCTTGTCGTCCTCAGACTACGCCTACGTCCATGAATTAACGCAGGCCATTCAGGATGTTTACGCCTCTGCTGGTATTAGCATGAGCTTGCCCTCACTGCGAATCGAGACTGCCAGTGCTGACTTGCTGGATCGCATTGGAGATACTCGTCGTAGTGGATTCACATTCGCGCCTGAAGCCGCTACAGAACGTATGCGTGACATAATTAACAAAGCCATGTCGGATGCACAAATCGTGGAAACGGCAAAAAGCGTTTTCCAGCGAGGGTGGCGAACTGTGAAACTCTACTTCATGATAGGTCATCCCGATGAAACACTGGAAGATATCCAGGCGATTATTGATTTGTGTAAGGCTGTTTTGAAAGAAGGCCGGCGCGTCCTTGGTCCCAAGGCACAAGTCAACGTAGGCATAAGTACGTTTATTCCGAAGCCTCACACACCTTTCCAATGGGTGCCACAGGATGACAAAATCCAGATTCAGTCAAAGCATCGTCTATTGCGTGATTCGATACGCCACTTGCCAGGGATGCAGTTGCGCTGGACGGACGTTCATAATTCGCGCTTCGAAGGATTTCTGAGTCGAGGTGACCGTCGCCTGGCTGATGTAATCGAACGGGCGTGGGAGCTGGGATGCAGCTTCGATGCTTGGAACGATCATCACTTTCATCACAAGTGGCTTCAGGCCTTTCAAGAGAACGACCTCAACCCAGAATTCTATAATCATCGCCAGCGTTCTACAGATGAGGTATTCCCCTGGGATCACATCGACATGGGAGTTCGCAAGAAATATCTGCTGGATGACTACCTGATGAGCCGAATAGGTGAGACCCGCGTAGACTGTCGTGATCGCTGCTTTGCATGTGGTATCCTGCCAAAATTCAGTGAAGAACGTCAGCACACTGAACTAACCGATTGGCAATGTCCTCCGGTCAAGCCACTTGAACACAGAATCTCTAACGTAAAGGTAGTCACCTAGCGCATAGCGGATGATATAATGGCGCGGTTACAGAACAAGTAGAAGGAGCACCGTTCGGTGCCAAACCAGCGTCAGTTCATGATGATCAACAACCTGAAGATTGCAGAGATTGCAGGTGGCGAGGGTGAGCCAATATTGCTGCTACATGGTTGGGGTGCTACCGCTGATCTGGTCTGGCCGCTGGCAGAACGACTCATACCACTTGGCTACTGCGTGCATGCGATCGATTTACCCGGTTTTGGAGAGAGCGAAATACCTAAGTCACCATGGGGTGTGATTGACTATGCGAAGTTTGTCATAGCATACCTAAACGTGAGAGGGGTCGCCATGACTCACTTGTTTGGACACTCATTTGGCGGCCGCATTGGACTTGTACTAGGATCAGAATATGCAGCACGCTTTGGAAAAATCGTTCTAGCCAATAGCGCTGGAATAGTAGTGCCAAAATCGGTCACCCAGCAGTTGCGTTTGCATGCTTACAAGACGCTACGTCAGGGATTAAGCCAAGTCGGTGCAGGAAAACTTGCGGAACAACTGCGAGCAGCTTACAACAAACGTTATGGTTCCACAGATTACCAGCAACTTGACGGCATCCTGCGAGAGAGCTTCTTGAAGATCGTCAACCAGGATTTAAAAGAATACGCACTTCGGGTACAGCGTCCCACTCTGCTCATTTGGGGCGATAAAGACGAGGATACGCCCCTATCATATGGCCAGACCTTCGAAAAACTCATCCCAGACGCAGGGCTTATTGTGCACAAAGGCGCAGGACACTACAGCTATCTTGAGCACCTTCCCGAAACAGTACGCATCATGGACTACTTCTTCAAGACCGTCTAAACCGAGATTCACCTTGTTCACGTGGACCAAAAGCCCATACGACCCAACCGGCCATGAGCAGCATGAGTCCCAAAAGCAAGATGAATGTAATCTGAATGCCTGTTGCGTCCGATGTACCTATCGGGTCCCTCGGGTGCAGAACAAGCTCAGTCGTCAGGATTTGCCAAGTCATAAACAGGGAGAGACCGGCGTGTAGTGCGCCCTTTATCCGCAGCAGATTACGTTGGTTACCCAGCCATGAATTTAGTATCTGAACGATAAAGCCAAGGGCAATGATCTGAGCCGACATTCGAAAACGCGGCTCTTCCAAGAAAAATGCGCCCCAATTCACACGGGATGAAAAAGAACTGCTCAATAAGCCTATCGAAAAGAGAATAAGCGCGACCCAACCCAGCGTCTGTGCCCAGCGATACCATCTTAGACTACCACTCAGCAACACAAATGCCCCAATAAAACCCAAGAGAGTGAGACCAATACGCCCACTTACACTAAACATCACGTGAACATAGACGGATCGTATACCAGCACCAAGGCTGCGTTCTTCAGGAGCAACTAATAATAGAAAAAAGATAAACAAAGTCAGAATCGCAGGTATACCTATAAGAGTCAGCAAATGTCTCACAATATGATCCCCTCACGGTAATCGGCTGATTCTAGTATGATTGCGACGCTTTATCCTCCAACAGGACATTGAACACTCATGACCACGTTGTTTGTCATCTTCATCCTATTGATCTGGATAACCGGGACGTGGCTCCGTATCTATCGGCAAGCACACTATTACCAGATTGAAGAGTATCTAAATCAGCGCTATCTCATCTGGCTTGGTAAAGAGCGTATGCGTTGGTTGCCCACGCGCCCGGTGGTTGTTGTCGTTGCAGCGACCGTAATAGGTCTTTTCCTGGATACTATTCCAGGCACGACTAACGTCCTCGCCTTCATAATTGTCGGCGTGGCAGCAGTGATATCAGTATGGCCACCTGCACGCGGTGAGGTCAAGAAGCCATTCGTACGGACGGAACGTGCAACGCGAATGCTTGGGGCCGCATTCGTTGTACCAGCTCTGGCTGCGCTGTTAGCCTTCTTTTTTGTCGAATCACTGTCTACAGGCCGCTCAACTCTAGTCCTCTTGAGCATCTCCGGGCTGCTGCTGTTCCTCATGGCACCAGTCTGGTTGATGGCCGGCAACCTGCTGATGTACCCCGTAGAAACAATTCTCCGACAACGTTTTCAACGGCAGGCTCAACAGGTTCTGAATCGGATTCGTCCTAGAGTAATCGGCATTACGGGCAGTTATGGCAAAACGACTACAAAAAACTACCTGAGTGAAATACTCAGTAGTCGCTATCGGACCTATGCAACGCCGAAAAGCTATAACACCTTGATGGGCATTAGCCTGGCAATTAATCGCGACCTTGCCGACGATTACAGCATCGAGTACTTTGTCTGTGAAATGGCTATGTATGGCCCAGGTGAGATTGCCAAGCTCTGCGAATTCGTCCCACCCGACGTAAGCATCGTTATAGAGGTCGGGCCACAGCACCTGGAACGAGCTGGCAGTATAGAGAATATTGCCAAAGCCAAATATGAAATTATCCAAGGTTTACGTCCAGATGGTGTTGGCATTTTTAACTGGGATAATGACTACATCAAAGAGATGATCAGACGCGGCTATCCTCAACACCGCATCGCGGTCAGCCGTGTTTTGTCACCGGCAGAAGCTCGTCAGGAGGGTGTAAGGTTCATCGCGCAAGATATCAATGAAGAACTGGACGGGCTCGCCTTTACTGTCATGGATGTTAATACCGGACAACGAGAAGCGTTCTCTACCCCGTTAGTTGGCATACACAATGTAACTAACCTCTTGCTGGCAACAGCTGCCGCTGTCAACGAAGGCCTGTCACTTCGTGACGTCGCCTATCGAGTTCGTACGCTGCAACCTGCTGAAAGTCGGCTTGTAAGACAGGTCGCTGATGGTGGCATAATCATCATCAATGACAGTTATAGTGCTAATCCGGTGGGAGCTGTGAGTGCGCTAAAGGTATTGGGGATGCAGCCTGGAGAGCGCAAGGTTCTGATCACTCCTGGTATGATTGAACTGGGCGATCTGCATAAAACCGAAAACAAGCGACTTGGTCAGTTGGCACCTCTCTATGCGACAGATATCATACTTGTGGGCGAAAAACAAACCAAACCCGTTCAGGAAGGCATATTGAGTACCGACTTTCCCCCTGATCGGCTTCACATTGTCTCCACTCTTTCTGAAGCAACGCGTTGGTATCAGCAGAATCTTAGATCAGGGGATGCTGTACTGTTCCTGAATGATCTCCCTGACACTTACTAATGCCTACATCTGAAAGATAGCGGGCATCACCCAGAAATGGCGAAACCATAGCATGGAATTCCTGCTACTATTGGCTTTGGTCATTGCAAATGGCTTGTTTGCAATGTCGGAAATGGCAATTGTCAGCGCTCGCCGGGCGCGTCTACAGAATCGAGCTGACAAAGGTGACGCGCGGGCACGAGCAGCACTACAGTTGTCTGCCGATCCAAATCGATTTCTATCTGCCGTGCAAATTGGTATTACGCTCATCGGTATCATGGCCGGTGACTTAGGTGGCTCTACGCTTGCACAGGGCTTAGCGGATTTCATCCGTACCTCTATCCCCGCCCTGGCATATTCTGCAGACGCAATTGGTGTTGCATTAATCGTCGCCCTGACGACTTACCTTTCGCTGGTGATCGGTGAACTTGTGCCAAAACGCCTGGCTCTGCGCTATCCGGAAGCAATCGCGAGTTTTGTTGCTCGACCGATGGGGCTACTGGCACGTCTCGCCACACCACTGGTATGGGCCTTAAGCATTTCCACCGGTGCGATCCTTCGTTTATTGGGTGTGCGTAACAACCAGGAATCCCCGGTTAGCGAAGGTGAAATTCTGTCCATGATACGACTAGGTATACATCAGGGCGTATTTGGCAAAGATTTGGCAAAGATGAAGAAGATATGGTCGAAGGTGTAATGCGCCTTGACGAACAACGCGTGGGTGCTGTGATGACACCACGCACGGATCTGATCTGGCTTGATGTCGACGCGACAAAGCCGGACATTGAGAATGTGCTGAGGGAGCAAATTTACTCGGTGTACCCAGTAGCACAAGAGAATGCGGATCAGATAATCGGCGTTGTCAGAACCAAAGATCTGGTGTTGCAGCTCATAGAGAAAGGCGAATTTGATCTGCGTGCGACGCTCCTGACCCCGATCTTTTTGCCAGAATCGGTGCCCATCGCTGACGCCTTGAGTCAGTTTAAACGTACCGGAATGCACACGGCATTGGTACTCGATGAATACGGCGGTATCGCCGGCATCGTTCGTATGCATGACCTCATTGAACCCGTAGTTGGTAAACTTGATGGCGGTATGTTCGCGGCGCAAGAAGCCGAGGCAGTTCAGCGAGACGATGGCTCCTGGTTACTGGATGGCCAGATCAACCTGTACGAGATGGGTGATATCTTTCCGGATTTTGCTATACCTGAAGACGAACGCGGAGAATACGAGACACTGGCAGGCTTCATAATGGCACGATTGGAGCGCATTCCAAGCACTTCTGATAATTTCGTCTATGGCGATTTGCACTTTGAGGTGTCGATATGGATGAAAATCGGATTGACAAGGTTCTCGTACAAGAATCACTCCAAGAGTCCTGAAGCAGTCCCTGCTTGTCACTTGGCAGAATCCGACAGTATCGTTTATGCTTTCGAGCACATTCAGTAGCGATCCTGAGAGGACATCCCATGAGCGCACATCGCAAAGTAGTCGTCGCTGTAATGTTCGGGGGCCGCAGCGTTGAGCACGATGTGAGTATTGTCACTGCTCAGCAAATTATGAACGCCTTTGACGAGGATCGATATAAAGTTGTGCCAGTATATATCAGCCGCGAAGGAAAATGGTATACAGGTGAACCCCTTCGCGATGTTAAGAACTTTCAGCAAGACAACTTACTCAACAGTAATGATGTTCTCTCGTGCGTCCTGACGCCTGATGTGCGACACCATGGGCTTATCCTTAAGCCGCTGTCAGGGCGTTTCCAGAAGAGTGAAGTGTTACGAATAGATGTTGCCTTCCCAGCCGTGCATGGTTCGCATGGTGAAGACGGAACGCTACAAGGGCTCTTCGAACTAGCGGACATTGCTTATGTTGGCTGTGGCGTGCTTAGCAGTGCTCTAACCAACGATAAGATCCTCACCAAACAGGTGCTGCGTAACAATAACTTGCCGGTCGTAGATGAGATATGGTTCACACGGGATCAGTGGCGTGAGTCATCTGATGAGATTATCAAGCAAATTGAAACAACACTGGAGTATCCGCTGTTCGTCAAGCCGGCGACGCTCGGATCCAGCATTGGTGTCAGTCGTGTGCATGATACACAACTCCTACGCGCGAGCATCGATACCGCAACACATTTTGATCGTCGGGTACTTGTAGAACAAGGTGTGCAGGGTATTGAGATTAATTGTGCAATCATGGGCTTTGAGGGTTCACTACGTACATCAGTGCTCGAACAACCGCTCACATGGGCAGATTTTCTAGGTTTTGAAGATAAATATCTTCGCGGTAGCGAAGGTATGAAAAGCGCTGATCGTATCATTCCAGCCCCTATCTCTGAAGAGCTCACAACCCGAATTCAGCAGATTGCCAGAGATGCCTTTGAAGCTGTTGATGGACGTGGAATAGCACGTATTGATTTTCTGGTGCAACCAGATCAAAAAGCAGTCTACGTGAACGAGATCAACACGATGCCGGGATCACTTGCGTTTTACCTTTGGCAAGAAAGCGGGCTATCGCCGAGCCAAGTCGTGGACGAACTGGTCAAACTAGCTCATACAGCCCAGGGCAACAAACGCCTCAATATGTATGACTATAAAACTAATCTCGTTCATCTCGCAGCACAACGCGGCTTGAAAGGCGTAAAGGGGAAGGCTAAAGGTCAATCACAATCCCGTTTGCCTGATTCAGAACCGGCTTCTTAACTGGCCGTTATATTTACCAGAGCGTAAAATGTAGAGGCGAAACCTAAATGATGTTGTTAAGTCTGAGGCGGGAGCCAACGCGTTGAAAAAAGCCTCTCTACTTTTTCTGATAACAGTGTTCGTGTTATCGATCTCATTGGTCGCCTGCAATGCAGTGCCAACGCCATCTTTACGGGGTGCGAGTATACCGACTCGCATGCCAACTCAGACAGCTACCCCTTCGCAAACGCCTAGCTCCACGCCAACCAGCAGTGCGACTGCCACGCTTCAACCGACAGCTACGCAGACAGTAAGCCCAACACAGACTTCAACGCCGACTTCAACGCCAACCGCCACAGCATCCGAGACCCAAGAAGCCACAAGCACAAACACAGCTACACCATCAACAACACCATCACCCTCCCCGACCGTAACTGCATCAGCAACGAGTGCAGCGGCTACCGCGACTTCGACGTTGACAGCGACGGCATCACATACGCCTACAGCCCCTGCGACATCAAGCCCTACACCGGACCCGCTTGCATCACGTAGGTTACTGGACGAGGCAGAGCAAGCAATAGCCTCGCAGGATTTTGAGACAGCACTTGCGGCACTCAATGAAGCATTACAGATAAATCCGGACAATCTCGAGGCTTTGAATGCGCGCGCGTACGCATTGCTCGAATCAGGAGACTATACATCAGCTTTAGTTGATTTACGGCGTTTGATAGCTGTTTACCCAGATGACGCAGATTTCATCGCAGACGCAGCTTATGCGTTATATGAACTTGGCGAGTTGGAACAAGCACTGGGGTTGGTTGATGAAGCGATCGCTCGCATGCCAGACGAAGCGGTTCTATACCGTGAACGGGGATGGCTGCTCTACGATTTGGAGCGCACCGAGGCTGCGCTCATTAGTTTCCAGCAAGCGATAACCATCGATTCTGAGGAAACAGTCAGCTATTTTGGGCGGGCCTTGGCTTACTACGAGCTGGGGCAAAGGGGGGCAGCTCTCAGGGATATTCGCCGGTACGCAGAATTGGCTGGTACTGATGCGGATCAGGATGCTCTGGATATATTGGCAGAACTCGAATTCGAGCTTACCGAAGAGGATATCCCGGACCAAAGCGCGTTTCTGCTGCCTGGTTCTGAAGAGGACCCGCTGCAAATCGACGATGATCGCTATATCTACAATGGTTTAATCAATGATCAGAGAGTCGGTGTTTACTTCGCTTTCGAGGCGCAGGCGGGCGATAAGCTAGAGATTGCAATGCAAACGACAGAAGGCAATCTGGACCCCCTCGTAGTATTGGCCGATGCCAACGGTCGCCGCATTGCCGCCAACGATGATGATATAGAAGCCGATACCCGTGATGCAGCATTGCGCGACGTCGTCGTTCCGCGGACAGGCGAATATGTTGTTATTGCCACACGTTATAATGGCGAACGGGGCACAAGCCAGGGAGAATACCGTTTAACATTCCTGCGAGAGAGCGAAACAAGTAGTGTAACGACAAGTCCATCTGGCGATGAAGCACCATCAACAATAGCCTATGACGAGACTGTCATCTGGTATGTGGATGACACCAGTTATGAGACACTCGTCGATTTCGTTGGCGAAGAAGGCGATGTTGTGACGATTGCTATGAATGCGCGAAGCGGCAACCTGGACCCTCTCTTGCAGCTGCTTGGCCCCGATGGTGAGGTTCTAGCGGAAAACGATGACGAGACCGCTGGTGGCACGCGTAACGCCTTTATCCCTGGATACAGGCTCCTGAGCGACGGTACATATACCATTGTCGCAACGCGATATCGTGGCGCAGCTGGCGCTAGCTTTGGTGAGTTCGATTTAACCTTGCGGCGTCGCTAGTCACTCTCATACCTGGTTTCGTCCGACAAAACGATACCCAACGCCATACTCATTATGTATGTATGTCGGGTTCTTCGCATCGGGCTCAATCTTGCGGCGCAAATGCGATACGTATATCCGCGGATAATGATGTTCGCTTGTATATTCAGATCCCCAAACCGTTTCCAGAAGACGCTGGAAACTCAGCACAGTATCGGGATTACGCACAAAAGTCGCGAGCAGTTTGAATTCGGTGGGTGTCAGGCGAATTTCTTCACCGTTGATACTAACCCGACGTAAATGCAGATCTACATTGAGATAACCGTCATCAAATTGCGTAATCGCATCCACCTCTTCTGACAAGCGCGCACGTCGCAGCAACGCCTTTATCCGAGCGTGAAACTCGATTTTACCTAGCGGTTTGAGCATGTATTCATCTGCGCCGCGATTCAAACCCTCTGCAATATCACGTTCACTGATGGCGTGCGCAGTCATCATCAAAACGGGCACATTTGATATCTCGCGGATGCGTTCACAGACCGTCAAGCCATCCATCATGGGCAAAGCCACATCAAGGACGACCAGATCATGACGGCCACTCTGGAACATCCGAAGACCTTCCAAACCATTGTTGGTTACTGTTACATCAAAATCATGCCGTTGAAGATCAAGCTGCAATAAACGCGCCAGTTCGCGATCATCTTCAATAATGAGGACGCGAGACTTCTGTGACATTGATCGTACCTTTGTCGGGATATGCAACATATTTGACAACAGTTTACCATCAACCAAAAGACAAGCGAAATATCCCCTCTGTTCTCCAAACCAGTCGTTGACAGTTTGAAGCGCTGCTTCTGGAAGGTGGGCAGTGGTTGTGCTATCCTTCTGACGACTAATCCACGCGCAACGGATGAGCGCTGTGCCCTATCGCACGAGTGGGGAACGCCGCAGTAAAGTACAGGTCGGCTCTTCGATGTGGGGCGGCCTGCCTCCAACCCCCATCCCGGAACGTTTGCTTGACGGCATACCGGGATTCCTGGCCTGGTTCGCCCTGCTATTCAGTGTAGCGAGCGCTGTTGCGTTTCCCCGCACACTACTTCTAATCGCGGCGCTTGTCGGTTTGTACTCAGCGCTGCGCTTTGCATTAGCCGGCATTGCGAACATACACGGTCTGAGGCTCATCCGAGACTGGGAAAAGACAGACTGGCATCAAAAATACATCAACGAACGTGAAGATAATTCCTTGGCTTGGGAAGACGTCCACCATGTTGTCATCATACCCGCCTATAAGGAACCTGAAACTGTACTGAGACGTACCCTGGATGGGCTGAAGGCACAATATGAAGCTTGTAAACGCATGACCATCGTGCTCGCTATGGAAGCGGCGGAAACAGGAGCGATAGAAAAAGCTGAGACACTCATTGCAGACTATAGGGCTTATTTCGCTCACGCCTTCTTTACAGTTCATCCTCGTGGGCTTCCTGGAGAGATGCAATGTAAGTCGGCTAATGAAGCCTGGGCTGGTCGATGGATCAAGCGTAAGCTCATTGACGAGCTTGGCTACAACATCGATCATATCTGCGTTACAACAATGGATGCCGACACCCGATGGCATCCGCATCACTTCTATACCTTAACGAGTCTGTTCGCCCTTCATCCGAATCGCTACGAACGGTTCTGGCAGGCACCGATCCGCTATCACGGCAATATCTGGGACATCAATCCACTTCTGCGCATCGTCAATGCCTACGCCACAGCATTGGAACTCGCCTACCTTGCTGCGCCCTGGTGGCGGGCAATGCCTATGTCATCCTATTCACTCAGCCTGAGGTTACTTGACCAATGTGACTATTGGGACGGAGACGTCATAGCTGATGAGTGGCATATGTACATCAAGGCCTATTTCGCCAGGGATGGCGCTATTAAGCTGGAACCCGTGATGCTGCCATTTATGGCTGATGCAACCGTCGGAGATACGGTGATTGCTGAACTAAGGAATCGATATCAGCAGACACTTCGACATGCATGGGGCAGCAAAGAAATGGGATACATGATTGCAAAGATGATTGACAATCCCCAAGTCCCCTTCTTGCCGTCTCTGCTTCTCCTTATCCGAATCTCGCATGATATTCTATTAGCCGGTGCGGGCTGGATAATCCTGACAGTTGGGTCACAGCTACCAGTGCTTTTACACCCGCAGATTGCCCCGATTGACATCAGCACTGTCCTTCGTACGCCAAGACAAGGACTTGAGGAAGCCCTTACCAACATTCTCATCGAACCAACATGGATTATTCTAATAATCGCAGGTCTGCTCGTGGTCGTGCTAGGGATTGTTTTCTGGTATCAGGATGTTATCGTCCGTCCACCTCGTACCCATCGGATGACACTGAAAGAGGGGTTTTGGACACTCCTGAGTTTTCCTTTGTTACCATTACTTACTCTTGTGGTGGTTGCGATCCCTACCATTCAAGCCCAAACACGTCTTTTGCTGGGCATTCCACTCCAGTTCAGGGTGACACGCAAAGTTTGAAGGACACCCTTCAAACCTTCGTATTGAAAGCTACAATATAAGTAGTTAACTAGCGTTGGGAAGCGCATAATTTTCGTGCGTCGGGAGACGCAGTGTAGAAAGCGAAACCAAGAATGACTGAAGAACGGTTACAGAAGATCCTGGCTCGGGCGGATATTGGATCACGCCGTGCTTGTGAGCAAATCATTGGACAGGGTCGTGTAACGGTAAATGGGAAAGTTGCGACAATTGGCGATAAGGCAGATCCGCAGCGTGACACCATTGCCGTTGATGGACAGGTCATAAAGCTCTCTGATTTCGAAAAGAGATATATCGTATTTCATAAACCTGCTCACGTCTTGTCAACTAATCGCGCACCTGAAGATGATACACGCGCAACAATACGTGACCTGATCCCTGTAGAAGGACACTGGTTTACAATCGGACGTCTGGACGCATCGAGTGAAGGTCTTTTGGTGTTGACGAATGATGGTGAACTGACTCATAAGCTGTCACACCCGAGCTTTGAGCATACAAAGACTTACAAAGTCACTGTGAGCGGCCACCCCAATGACGAAACACTTGAGAAATGGGAGCGCGGTCTCTGGCTTGATGATAGTCGTACCGCACCCTGTTTCATCAAAGTCCTGGAGCATAATCAGAATACAACTGTTCTTCGTATCGTAATGATCGAAGGACGCAAACGGCAGATTCGTCGTATTGCTGCAATGCTAGGACACCCAGTCAAACGACTGGTACGTACCCATATAGGCCAGTTGGGTCTAGGTACTCTGAAGAAAGGCGCATGGTACGAGCTGCAGGAGGAAGAAGTCGACGCAATGAAACTGCCGGCTGAAGAGGTTGTCTACATCCGGCGCAAGGGCCGAAAAGCAAGGCCACCACGTAAGCCGGTTACGAGCGACTCTGCGCGTGCCAGGCCTTCATCGCGCAGACTTAACAGCGCCCGCAAATCACCAATTTCGCGCAAGCCATCGAATAATCCCAGATCATCTCGAAAAGATCATTAGCAACACGATGTCGTGCAGAAGAGGTCACGAGGCATGAGCAGCACTACCGCTTTTGAAGACTTCATCGCGCGTCAGTCTGTATATGATCGACGGCGTCGGGTGTTGCACCGCGTTTTGCGTGCAATTGGTTTTCGCCTGTGTCGCATCGAGGTATCCGGGCTGGAATATATTCCAGAGTCCGGCCCGACTATTCTCATGATGAATCATATCTCGTTTATAGATCCGATTGTCTTTACGGCAGTTGTTCCCAACAGATATGTGATCAGTATGGCTAAGGCCGAAGCCTATGACCAATGGATTATCCGCGCTGCGATCAACTTGTGGGGTAACTATGTCATAAGGCGTGGTGAAGTAGATCGCACAGCGCTCAGCCAGTCCATCCAGTTACTTGAAAGCGGGCAGATGGTGCTGATTGCCCCTGAAGGAACGCGGAATCCGGATGGGCTTGGTGCCCCTAAAGATGGCGTGGCCTACATCGCGCAACGTTCAAACGCTGTGGTACTGCCAGCCGCCATATTGGGCGCTCAGGACTGGTCAGTACGTCTACGTCGACTTCAACGCGCATATGCACGTGTGGTATTCGGACGTCCATTCCAGTTCGTCATACCGGAAGGACAACGACTGAACAAAGCCGTGCGTAACAGTATGATGCGAGAAGCAATGTACCAGATCGCGCGGCTCATTCCGGATGACCAGGCGCATCAACGTGGACTATACCGGGACCTGGACCAGGCAACGACTGGCCATCTCAAATTTGTCTAACCCATCACCAAATGGCTTAACTTGCCGTACCAACCCGATAACATAACGGTTTTGTTTACCAACCGTTATGCAAATTGTGCTACACTGGAACGCGGTAACAGTCCTCGAAAGCAAAGTGAGGAGGAACCAAATCGCACAAATCGGAGAGTTCAGAAGCGCCTGAGCCATACCAACGGCTGACGAGGTGGCGGTTCCTGAGTGCTAACCCGTATGGCATTGTCTAGTTTATAGATGCTAAACGGGGAAAATCGAGTTTTCGGCGGATGCCGCCCTGGGTACGTTCCACGATCCTGACTAAACTCTCCAGCAAAAAGCTATCGACCAAAACCATACAGAAACGTATGGCACAAATCGGTGGCACGTGGACACATCCTCAACGTATCTACAGTATCAATAACGCTTCGTGTCGGTCACTACACCACCAGTAGACTGATACACGTACGTTTACGTCTGGGAGGTAAGTCAGATGTGTGGAATTGTTGGCTACGTCGGCGCACGTGATGCAACACCGATAATCCTTGATGGGCTATCTCGACTTGAGTATCGTGGATATGACTCGGCAGGTATCGCAACCTTAGAAAATGGCAAGGTCGCCATTAGGCGAGACGTCGGAAAACTCCACAATCTACGCAATCGGATCGCTGCGCAGCCGCTCATGGGTCAGATTGGCATAGGCCATACTCGCTGGGCAACACACGGTCAGCCTGCAGAACACAATGCGCATCCGCATGTAAGCATGAACCGTGACTTTGTTGTGGTACATAATGGCATTGTCGAAAACTACCTTGAACTTCACACCCAACTCAGTCGCCAAGGCATTGAGTTCTCTTCAGAAACCGATACAGAAGTTATCGTCCAATTAATACAGCAGCTCGCAGACGAGGGGCTTGATGATGTCACAGAAATCACACGTAGAGCTGCACAACGCTTGAAGGGAGCTCATGCTATCGTAGTTCTGAGCCGCCGTCAGCCAGATCGTTTGGTCGCAGTGCGGATTGGCAATGCTGGTGGCATCGCACTGGGCATTGGCCAGGAAGAGATGTACATCGCATCTGACATAGCGGCGATTCTGGAGCACACACGGAACATGGTTTTTCTCGAAAATCGCCAGATAGCAACAATTATGAGGAGCCACTACTTTATCCAAACGCTGGATTGCGTACAGATCAATGCTGAAGTCCACCAAATCCCCTATGACCCGATCAGCGCGGTCAAAGGAGAATACAAGCACTTCATGCAGAAAGAGATATATGAGCAGCCACAGGCTGTAACAGATACCATACGCGGTCGCGTCGACTTCGAGCACATGCGCATTAATTTACCGACACTAAAATGCGATTCTCAGAAGGTACAGTCATTGCAAAGACTCGTCACCGTGGCTTGTGGTACCAGTTACTATAGTGGGCTGGTTGGCAAGTTTTATATTGAGACACTGGCACGACTCGTCGTAGAGGTCGATTACGCCAGCGAGTATCGGTATCGTAACCCAATCCTATCGCCCGAGACCGCTGTTCTGGCAATAACCCAGAGTGGTGAAACAGTCGACACACTCGCCGCTATTGAAGAAGCCCGCGAAAAAAATGCTACCATCTGGAGTATTGTCAACACGATAGGCAGCCAGGCGATGCGTATCAGTGATGGTCACATCGCAATGCATGCAGGCCCAGAGATTGGAGTTGCATCGACAAAAGCTTTCACTACAAGTATGGTAGATCAGTATATCCTTGCATTGTTCCTCGGCCAGGAACGAGGAGTACTTACCAAAGAAGAACTACAGCGTTACATACGTGATCTGGGTATGCTGCCTGATCTACTTGGACGTGCACTTGAAACCGACGAGCAACTTCAAAATCTGGCTCAGTTGCTTTACCACTATACAGACTTCTTATATCTGGGTCGCGGCATCAATTATCCGATTGCGCTGGAAGGTGCACTAAAGCTGAAAGAGATCAGCTACATTCATGCAGAGGGCTACCCTGCCGGAGAGATGAAACACGGTCCGATCGCCTTAATCGATGAGCAGATGCCAGTACTTGCTCTTGCTCCGCAGGACCATCTGTACGACAAAATGGTAAGTCAGATCGAACAGGCGCGGGCACGGGGTGGCATTGTAATCGCTCTGGCTACAGAAGGTGACCATTATCTATCAGACAAGGCCGATCATGTTATTTTCGTACCCAAAGCACCCAGATTACTAGCACCCATTGTGAATGTCATCCCGCTGCAGTTGTTTGCATATCACGTTGCAGCACTGCGTGGCGCAGATGTTGATCAACCCAGAAATCTGGCCAAGAGCGTGACAGTCGAATAGCCATTGGTAGAGTTACGCAACGCTATCTTGACCCATACTGCTATGCCTCATATAATACGAGGGTTCTGTACGACAGACTCAGAAGAAACCAAGGAGCTGCCCTCATGGGTCCACTGCCCAAACGTAAAGTGAGCAAATCGCGCCGCAATCGCCGCCGCGCCCATGACGCGCTCACACTCAATCACCTTGTTGCTTGCGAGACATGTGGTGAATACAAAGTGTCGCACCGTGTTTGCCCGAAATGTGGGACCTACGCAGGCAAGGACGTCGTCTCCATCGAGGAAGACTAAGTCCTGTACGGTAGTCATCTGTAACTTCGCACAAACTCGAAAATCGTGCTAATATGAGCGCGATTTTTTCGTTAATGCTGTTGTTCTAGTTTATTCCCTATGATCGCACCTGAGGGTAGTTTATGGCATTGGATTGGCAGACTGTAGCCTTCGTCTTCCCTGGACAAGGATCTCAAGTCGTGGGTATGGGCGCTGACTTCTACCAGCACTACGCCACCGCTAGGGAAGTCTTCTCCCAAGCCGATGAAATCCTGAACATGCCACTCTCAAACATGATGTTTGAAGGACCCGAAGAAACGCTCAACGATACTGCCAATACACAACCTGCGATCTTCATATGTAGCATCGCAATTCTCCGAGTTGTGCAGGAATTGCTCTCGAATCCGCAGCCTGCAGCAGTAGCAGGGCATAGTCTGGGTGAGTTGACGGCCCTGACGGCTGCTGAAGCTCTGAGTTTTGAGGATGGATTACGACTTGTACAGACGCGCGGGCGGTTGATGAAACAGGCCGGTGAACAGCATCCAGGCGCCATGGCAGCGATTCTTGGTCTGGATTCTGGTACGGTCCGGGATATCTGTGCCAAAGTCAGCAAGCAAACAGGGCAACCTGTTGTGCTGGCGAATGATAATTGCCCTGGTCAAATTGTCATCTCAGGAGACAGTGTCGCATTGGCACAGGCTGTAAAGGCAGCAGAATCAGCCGGCGCACGCCGCGTGATAGAGTTAGCAGTGAGTGTGGCTACACATTCACCCCTGATGCATCCGGCAGAAGCCGGATTTAAGCGTGCTGTGGAGACAACACCATTTGAGATTCCGCGCATGCCTGTTTATGCTAATCTGTCGGCGCAACCTCTGACCAGTATTGCTGGCATCTACGCCGAATTAGAAGGACAGCTAACGGGTGCCGTACTTTGGACAGAACTAGTCCAAAACATGATTCGTACAGGCATTCGAACCTTCATAGAAATCGGCCCGGGTGATGTATTGACAGGCCTGATAAAGCGCATTGATCGTTCTGTTGAACGTGTAAACATAAATACAGCACCTGCCCTTCAAACCTTCAGCAGTACCGAATAAAACATAAACTTTTCGTACATAAGCTGAAAAGTTGATAAATCTGAACGCCAGTTTGCTACACGGTGGATTGTACGCGCTGCTGGCAAATGTTAAGATACTTGAGAAAGTGTCCGTCGGACATTTTGAAGCTCGCAATCGCCGATAATTTTTCTGTAAATTCAGACTGTGTATTTACTCACCAAGTCATTTGTGAGGAGAATCCGTATGAAAGTGCGCTATTCGCGCTTGTTCCTGATCTTTACTGTAATAATGGCAATGGGCCTAGCGGCATGTGCCACCGGTGAAGCCGCGCCAACGCCAACCACAGAACCGGCACCGACCGAAGTCATCGAGGAGCCGACTGAAGAACCAACCGAGGAGCCGACTGAGGAAGCTACCGAAGAACCAACCGAGGAGCCGACTGAGGAAGCTACCGAAGAACCAACCGAGGAGCCGACTGAGGAAGCTACCGAAGAACCAACTGAGGAGCCGACTGAGGAAGCCACCGAAGAAGCCACCGAAGAAGAAGATGGTGTCACGGCGCAAACTACAGAACAAACACAGGAAGCGTCCAATACTGTTGTTGATATCGCCCTGGCCAACGAAGACTTCTCCACCCTCGTCGCCGCCGTCCAGGCTGCTGGCCTCACCGCTACCCTCAACGACGAAGGCCCATTCACCGTCTTCGCACCCACCAACGACGCCTTCGATGCCGCCCTCGACGCCCTCGGCCTTACCGCCGATGAACTCCTGGCCGACACCGAAACTCTCACACGCATCCTCACCTACCACGTCGTCAGCGGACAACTGCTTGCCGAAGATGTCGTCGCCGCCGTTGAAGGTGCTGATGGCACCGCCACCGTCGATACCCTCCTCGAAGGTGCCAGCCTCGCGGTTACCCTCGGCGAAGATGGCCCCGTCATCAATGACACCGCCAATGTGATCACCACCGACATCACCGCCTCCAATGGCGTCATCCACGTCATCGACGCCGTCCTGCTGCCACCCGCTGAAGAACCCGCAGCCACTGAACAGGCTACCGAAGAAGCTACTGAAGAAGCCACTGAAGAGGCTACCGAAGAAGCTACCGAAGAAGCTGCAGCCACTGAAGAACCCGCTGAAGAAATGGTCGTTGGTGAAGAAACCACCTTCGAAGGAGACTTCTCCTTCAACTACACTGATGACTGGGCCCTCCAGCAAGGCACTGACGTCGTCCGTCTTACCCAGGGTGACGCCGTCATCCTCGTCAGCGGACCCGAAAACTATGCCAACGTCATTGGCACGGTGCCCTTCGAGTCTGAAGCCGATGAATTCGCCTTCTTCCTCGATCGCAGCGGCTACACCGTCGGCGATCCCGTCGACACCGATGCTCTCGCCGCTTTCGAAGTCAGCCTGCCCCGCCGCAACCAATCCGGCACCGCACGCCTGCTCGACCTCGAAAACGATCGTAAAGGCGCCGTCATCGCCCTCAGTGGTGGCCAAACCGACACCAGCATGATCGTCGATACCGTCACCAGCACCATCAACTACCCGCCCAACATCGTTGATATCGCCCTGGCCAACGAAGACTTCTCCACCCTCGTCGCCGCCGTCCAGGCCGCTGACCTCACCGATACCCTCAGCGGCGAAGGCCCCTTCACCGTCTTCGCACCCACCAACGACGCCTTCGATGCCGCCCTCGACGCCCTCGGCCTTACCGCCGAGGAACTCCTGGCCGACACCGAAACTCTGACACGCATCCTCACCTACCACGTCGTCAGCGGACAACTGCTTGCCGAAGATGTCGTCGCCGCCGTCGAAGGTGCTGATGGCACCGCCACCGTCGATACCCTCCTCGAAGGCGCCAGCCTCGCGGTCACCCTCGGCGATGATGGCCCCGTCATCAATGACACCGCCAATGTAGTCACCACCGACATCACCGCCTCCAATGGCGTCATCCACGTCATTGACGCCGTCCTGCTGCCACCCGCTGAAGAACCCGCAGCCACCGAAGAAGCTACGGAAGAAGCCACTGAAGAGGCTACCGAAGAAGCCACCGAAGAGACTGAAACAGGGGCTGAACCAACGGGAACGATCGTTGACGTAGCCGTTGCGAACCCAGATTTCAGCACATTGGTTGCAGCGGTTATTGCTGCAGACTTGGCAGAAACACTTGGTGGTGAAGGACCCTTTACGGTCTTCGCGCCAACCAACGAAGCTTTTGCCGCAGCGTTGGAAGATCTGGGCTTGACGCTCGAAGAACTTACTGGCGACACGGAAACCCTGACTCGCATTCTGAGCTACCACGTCGTCAGCGGCGAGCTCCTCGCTGAGGATGTTGTCGCCGCCGTCGAAAGTGCTGATGGCACCGCCACCGTCGACACCCTCCTCGAAGGTGCCAGCCTTGAGGTCACTCTCGGTGATGATGGCCCCGTCATCAATGGCACCGCCAATGTTGTCGCCACAGACGTCATGGCAACAAATGGCATCATCCACGTGATCGATGCGGTACTGTTGCCTCCGGCTGACGAATAAGCTAGAGCAACCACTATTCTTAAGACCGCAGGTCCTGTGACCTGCGGTTTTTCGTCCAAACACACTCCATAATTGCGGAAGACATTAATCACTTTTTCAGCATCATACGTCATACTCGTCCAGACGTAATTGTGATAACAATCTTAATCACATATCTTTGGGAGCGATCTATATGCGCAGATTTGCAATTTTTCTTCTGAGCGCCGCCCTGATGTTGCTGGCAATCATGCCCGCTTCAGCCCAGGACGGAACGATTGTTGACGTCGCTGCTGGCAACGAAGACTTCAGCACGCTTGTTGCCGCAGTTCAGGCTGCCAATCTGGTAGAAACACTGAGCAGTGAAGGTCCATTCACCGTTTTTGCTCCAACCGATGAAGCGTTCGCTGCTGCCCTGGACGCACTTGGGATTACAGCGGAAGACCTTCTGTCTAACACCGACCTCCTTACACAGATTCTCGTCTACCATGTCGTCAGCGGTGAACTGATGGCAGCTGACGTTGTCGGTGCTATCGAAGCCAGTGGTGGTCGTGCTAAGGTTCCGACGCTTATGATGGCCAGCGAAATGTCGGCTGCACTGCTGGATGTAACCGTCGGTGAAGCCGGCCCTGTGATCAATGGCAACGTCAACGTTGTCGCCACCGATGTTGAAGCCAGCAATGGCGTAATCCATGTGATTGACGGTGTACTTCTGCCGCTTTCAGTCGAAGCGCAGCTGCTGGATGGTCCTGAAGTCGTGATCGCACCAGATGATCCGATCCGCCTTGGCTTCGGCGCGGCACTTACAGGCGAGGGACTTTCGGCTTTCGGTATCGACATCAACCGTGGTGTGGAACTCGCCCTTGAAGATCGTCCAGCGCTGGCATTTGGCGAAGCTGTTTTCCCGGTTGAGCTCGATGTCCAGGACGACCTATGCAATCCTGAAGGCGGACAAACTGTCGCCAACCGCTTCGTGGCGGACAACAGCATCGTGGCTGTCATTGGCCCGATGTGCTCATCGGGCGCTAGTGCCGCTGCTCCGATCTTTGATGCGGCCGGTTACAGCAACGTGAGTGCAAGTGCGACTGCAGGCAGCCTGACCAAATCCGGTTTCACCTCCTTCAACCGCACCGTCCCCACCGATGACTCACAGGGATTGGCTGCAGCCGACATCATGTACAACGTTCTTGGTGCACGCAATGTCGCCTTCATCGATGATGGCTCCACTTACGGCGCTGGGCTGGTTGATGTGGTGAGCGCCACTTTCGAAGCTCTCGGTGGTACTGTTGCTATTCGCGATGCAGTAACCGTCGGTGAAGTTGACTTCCGCGCTCTGCTGGAAGACGTCGCAGCCGCTGAACCCGACCTGATCTACTTCGCAGGGTTCAATGCGGAAGCCGCACGTCTGGTTGAACAGCGGTTAGATGTTGGTCTTGAAGACGTACCGTTCATGGGTGCAGACGGCATTTTCGGCCCAGAACTGGTCGACTTAGCGGGTGATGCATCCGAAGGTGTTTATGCCACGCGTCCGATCCCAGCGAGCAGCGAAGAACTGGACACGTTCGCTCAGCGCTATGTGGATACCTACGGCGAAGAACCGCCCTCAGCGTTCAATACAAACGCCTATGATGCGACTAACCTGATCCTGAATGCGATCCAAGAAGTCGGATATCTGGATGCAGACGGCAATCTCGTGATTGACCGTGAAGCACTGAGCAAGGCCATCCGTCGCGCAGCCTTCGCAGGTTTGACGGGCTCGATCAACTGCTCACTAGATGGTGAATGCTCCAGCGCCGAGATTGGCTTCTATCAGGTCCAGGACGGCGCATACACCCAGATCGATTAAGTCCTGCGTATCGGGCTGTGGCTGTCGCCAAATTGCTCGAATTACGGTAAAACAGGCGGGGATAGACTTTGGTCTATCCCTGTCTTTCGTTATCAGGCAATCATCCTTAACGAAAACCTTCATACAGTAGTCTGTGATTCCAGCGAAGGCATCTTCCACAAAGGTACACTCAAGCCACTGCAAGGGAAACTCTTATGGTCGATACCGCTAAAGCCCGTCCAATCGGCGCCAGAGTTCTAAGCGTCCTGGGCGCATTCAGGCGTAACCCCCTATGGTTAGTGGGACTTGGATTTCTTATGCTTATCATCTGGTCTGCTGCTCAGAATATTGCAGCAGGCGGATACGCGCTAGACACTTTCATCAGCCAGCTCATTATTGGATTAGCACAGGGTAGCATTTACGCCTTAATTGCGCTGGGCTACACGCTGGTTTACGGCATTCTGTTCATGATCAACTTCGCGCATGGCGAAGTGTTTATGGCTGGCGCCTACATCGGTTTTTTCGCGATATATGCGATGGATGAATCTGGTTTCCTAGGCGACTACACAGTGATAGCGATCCTGCTGACAATGCTTGTGAGCGTCATAGCAGCGGTGATCGTCGGCTACCTCCTGGAACGAATCGCTTATCGACCATTACGCAACGCGCCCAGGCTGGTGCCGTTGATCACGGCGATTGGCGCTTCGATTACGTTGCAACAGTTGTTTTTACGCCTGTTTGGAAGCAGCCCGCGCAGTTATCCACGGATTAACCTGTTCGTGGGACAGGGAATCTGGGGATGTGAAGAAGTCGACGGAACGACGGTTTGTGAAGGCATCGATTTAATTAGCGGCAGCTATGATGTCGTAATCCTCAATGAAGAAATCCGTATTCGTCCATTCTTCTTCATTGTGCTTTTCGTCTCGTTGATTCTGATGGCGATGTTGTGGACTTTCATCCAGAGAACGAAAACTGGCAAGGCCATGCGCGCCGTTGCCGAAGACAAAGCAACTGCATCACTGATGGGCATTAACGTCGACCGTACGATCGTAATCACGTTCATCCTGGGTGCGGCACTGGCGGGTGCTGGCGCTGTCTTATTCGCTCTCTACAATCGGCAGGTTACACCCTTTATGGGATTCCTGCCAGGCATCAAAGCCTTTACCGCCGCAGTGCTCGGGGGAATTGGCAACGTACCTGGTGCGATGTTCGGAGGGCTGTTTTTGGGAGTAGCAGAATCCGTACTTCCATCCATGATCGGCCTACCCAATCAACTTAAGGATGTTGTCGCATTTGGGTTGCTGATTATATTCATGATCTTCCGCCCGACAGGTATCTTTGGCGAAGTCCTGTCAGAGAAGAAAGCGTAGCTCATGAATACGACCGATCATGGTACGTTGAGAATACTTGGCAAAAACACGTTGCGCTACAGCCTATACGCTGCGGTAATCGTCATCATTCTGACACTCAGCGGAATATTCAGCATCTTTGCCGGGCGCGAAGTCATTGCGGGCCGAATTACCCTGGACACAGTGACTCTTATCGCCATGGCAGTCAGCACAGGAATCGTAGTCGCACTACCGCTTCGTGAGTGGAACACGCTTGCGAAGATTTTTAACGCAGCTGTTGGCGGCCTTGTTGTCGGGTTGAGCGTCGCTTTTGTCATACTTCTTGAGACACTCATCCCGCAGCAAGACTTAATCTTCGTATTCAGCAACTACCGACCATTGATTGGGAGTCGCGTAGCCTTTGGCGTTGGTGCTGAACAAATCGGAACAGGCATTTTGGCTCTCATAAGTTTCAGCACTTTGATGGGAGCGCTTGGTGGGCTGCTGATGCGTTTACCCGCTCGTGGCCAGCAGATGATTCTAAGTGGCTTGGCCGGTATGGTCATCATAGGTTTGATGGAGAATCAGATCCGCAACATCATTACCCCTGCTGATGCACTGGCGATCATTCTGTCGCTCATAGGTGGATACGCGATAGCCCAGCGCTTTAAGGTGAGCAGTATCGGGCTGCGATTACTCAGTGGCTTTTTGCCAGGCTTAGGAGTAGGAATACTAGCTGCGTTCCTGGTCAGCAGCGGCCCACTGCAGTCTGATAGTTTCTGGCGTTTTGGTGGTGATGAACCAGTGATACTCGGATTGGCGGACACGCCCCTTCTATTTTTGCCAGTTCTGTTCGGCATAGTCGGATCAGTTGGTGCGTTATTGACTATGGCACCAATATTGGCTCATAACGGGCTTTGGTTCGTTGTTGTCATTACAGCGCTCCTCGCAGTATTGAACACACAGCAGCGCATGAACGACTTCATGGCAGTTACCACATTTGTTACTCTGGCCGTGGCAGTGTGGTTTATACCGCAACTCGGAAAACAATCCGGAGCGAGATACAGTTCAGTTTCGGGGCAGGAACGCGGCATGATCAACGGGCTTTCCAGCCTGACAGGGCTTGCCCTGATGCTTGTTGCTCCCATATTCCTGGGACAGTACATCACAAATGTGCTGGATCTGGTCATGCTGTACATCATCATGGGTATTGGTCTTAATGTGATGGTTGGTTATGCGGGGCTTCTGGACCTGGGCTATGTGGCGTCATTTGCGATAGGGGCCTATACATCAGCAATCTTGACCACACCAAGCGTCATCACAACAGGGTGTATTGTCGAGGGCATCGAACAATTCCGCTACGCAGAGATGTGTGTTGGTATTGCTGAGAATTGGCAGGGATTTGGCCTGCTGACTTTCTGGCAGGCATGGCCCATCGCGGTTATTGTTAGCGCTCTAACGGGTATGGCATTGGGTATACCCGTGCTACGGCTAAGAGGCGATTATCTGGCGATTGTGACTCTCGGATTCGGTGAAATGACGCGAGTCCTGACCCGTGCACAGATTACGGAACCTCTCCTTGGCGCTGCACAGGGTATCACGCCCGTCCCATTTCCAGTCATTGACCTGACAGGTGTCAATGAGAATTGGTTCTTTGAAATGAGCAATGCCAGCAGCATCTATTATCTGTATGTTTTCAGCGTGTTGCTCGCAGCATTCGTAGTCTGGCGACTTGCCGGCTCACGCCTCGGTCGCGCGTGGCGCGCAATGAAGGCAGATGAGGATGTAGCACAAGCAATGGGTGTTCCGCTGGTACGGACGAAGCTTATGGCGTTCGGGATCAGCTCGGCATTTGCAGGTCTAGGTGGCGCTATTTTCGCCGCACAATTGCGTGGGATCTTCCCCGACAGCTTCACCCTTCTCGTGTCGATCAATGTACTCAGCCTCATCATTATCGGCGGACTGGGCTCTATCCCCGGCGTGATTCTAGGGGCGTTTATCCTCGTCGGTCTACCGGAAGTGCTCCGAGAATTACAGGATTATCGCCTCCTGGTGTTCGGCGTCTTGTTGGTTATTGCGATGCTTCTCAAACCTGATGGTCTGGTACCTCCACCTGTCAGGAGATTATCGGAACGTATACGGTCGCCAGAAAAATCGACACCGACCGGCGTACAGGTAACAAAAGGAGCCAGTTAGATGAGCGATTTCATTCTCAATGTGAGCGACCTCGTAAAGCGCTTTGGCGGGCTCACTGCTGTCCGTCACGTAAATCTGGACATCCCTCGTGGTGCAATTGCTAGCCTGATCGGACCAAATGGCGCAGGCAAGACAACGTTCTTCAACTGTGTAACAGGCTTCTACAAACCCGAAGAGGGTTCCATTCGCTTTCAGGGACAGGAAATCGCTAGGCTGAGCACAGACCAGATTGCACGGCGCGGGATTGCGCGTACATATCAGAATATCCGATTGTTCGGTGATATGACTGCGTTAGAGAATGTGCTTGTTGGTATGCACAGCCGACTTAACGCGGGTGTATGGCGTGCGATCCTGGGGCTGGATCGTGGGGAGGAACGGCGTGCCATTGAACGCGGAATGGAATTGCTGGATTATGTCGGCTTACCGGACCAGGCTGATTGGCTCGCCGCAAATCTCCCCTACGGCATGCAACGGCGTCTGGAGATAGCTCGTGCCCTGGCAAGTGATCCAAGCCTGCTCTTACTTGACGAACCGACAGCCGGCATGAATCCCATCGAAACCGACAAGATGATGGGTTTCATTCGCAGGATGCGTGACGAACTGGGTCTAACGATCTTCTTGATCGAACATGACATGAAACTCGTCATGACGATTTCGGACCAGGTAAGTGTGATGGATTATGGCGAGAAAATCGCTCAAGGCACGCCCAAACAGGTTCAAAGCAATCAGCGCGTGATTGAAGCCTACCTTGGCACTGAAATTGAAACGTCTCTTGCTGAGGAGCGTGGGGCATGAATCTGCTGGATGTGAACGATATACACACATATTATGGGAAAATTCACGCGCTCAAGGGGATTTCGATAAAAGTTCAGGCAGGAGAAATCGTTACACTCATTGGCGGTAACGGTGCAGGCAAAACCACAACACTTAACACGATTTGTGGAATAACTCCAGCAACAGAGGGACAGATCATTCTGGAAAACCAGGAGATTACACACCTCAAAGCGCATGACATCGTCAAGAAAGGCATTGTTCAATCCCCTGAAGGAAGAAAAGTATTCACTCGCCTGACTGTCCGTGAAAACCTGGAAATGGGAGCGTTCAGCCGAAAAGACAGTGAAATCGGCAAGGACATGACCAACGTCTTTGAGCGTTTTCCACGGCTGAAGGAGCGCCAGCACCAGTTAGCCGGTACGATGTCAGGTGGTGAGCAGCAAATGCTCGCAATCGGCAGAGCGTTGATGGCTCGTCCCAGAATTCTTCTGCTGGACGAGCCGAGTATGGGGCTAGCGCCTTTGCTTGTGAAGCAGATTTTCGATGTCGTGGAATACCTGAACCACGAGAGCGGCACAACGATCCTTCTCGTTGAGCAGAACGCTCGTATGGCCTTAGACGTCGCACATCGGGGTTATGTGTTGCAGTCCGGACGAATCACACATGAAGGTAGTTCAAAATCGCTACGCAACGATCCAGCGGTCATTGAAGCATACCTCGGTGGCTGACAGAGCAAGGGCGCAGAAATCTCCTGCGCCCCATTCGACAAGCTATTTCAGAAGCGAGTTCAGACCTGACATCATCTGACTAAATGCAGCTTCTGTGCGTTCCGGTGGCAAGGCATAGCTAAAACGCACCCAGTCAGCGCCTGCATCACTAAAGAACGTGCCCGGTACAACCGCCACGCCCTGTTCCTCAGCCAGATACTGCCCGAGAGCAATGCTATCTTCGTAACCTGCCGCTTCGATATATCGGCGTAAATTGATGAAGGCGTAGTAACCGTCCCCCATCACAAAGGGCAGATCTGTCTTTTCAAGATGCGAACGCAGAATCTTTCGGCTGGCACGACAAGGTTCGATCGTGTTACTGGCTGCCTGACCAAAACCCGTTTCATACGCTGCAATGGCGACTGCCTGTGCGTAAAAACTCGGGATTACTCCATGTGATGCCTGACTGCTGATGAACTTGATAACCTTTTCATCAGCAAGCAAATGAGCACTACGGATATTCGATGCGCCCATACTTTTTGTGATACCATCCAGTATTATCAGTTTGGCACGCTCTTGGGGCGAAAACGCAGCAAGCAGTGCGTTGAGATCACTCGGCTGATCGTCTGTAAGCCAGTGATAAATCCAATCATACAGCACGTAGGGTATGCCAGCTTCAATAGCAGTCTTTCCAAGCATAATCTGCTCTTCGATAGGCATCGTACGACCAGTCGGATTGTCTGGTGAGGTAATAACGATGCCGGCAATTTCGCGACCGTCTTGTCTAGCGGTATCGACACACGCACGAATGCCCTCTGGTGTGTAGCGCCAACCCTCTTCCGGGTGACCTGGAGCACGCATGACGTTGAGGCCAACGCCATAAGGCCCCCAGTTGTAGCTGATCCAAGGTACGCGGCTAACAACAACCAGATCTCCCAGTCGGCCTGTACCTAAGAAAGCCATTGCCTGATATGCTTTGTTGAGCGCATCGCGACCGCCCTGGCAGAAAATTACGTTCGCGGTTCCCCAACCTGTATCGCTATTAAGCTTCCAGTAGTTCTCGACAGCCACCTTGCGGAAAAGCTCAGTGCCGAAAGGTTTGTCATACCCTGTTCCATGCTCAATCTGAAGCTCCAAGGCCCGTTCCAGTATTTCCGGCGATACACCCTGAAGGCTTGCACCCCCATCGCCTTGTGATGCATCGTAGACTTCTACTGCCCCACTACCCATTTTCGCCTTGTATTTGTCCAGCGCTGTCTTGATCGTAAACATCCGCGAGGGCGGAATTGGCGTCATACTGCTGGGATGATCACTCACGGGAATCAGCTGCGGCGTTTCTACCGCATATTCTGGACGATCGAGATCTGTCGTAGGCGTACCCAAAGCGGTTCCTCCTGCAATAAAAAAGCCCCGTTCATCGGGGCGTTGGTCACATGATTACAAGCCAGCCAGCACAACCCCGAGCGTTATTGACTCCGGCGAGTGTTGATATTGGTATCGGTAGTTACAGAAATCATTGGGTTGGCCTTTTAAGTCGGCTGATTACCTTTGTTGAATATGGTTGGAATTGTGACACGCTCGCAGATACCTGTCAACGGGACAAGCCGCCACAAAACACGCCACATCACTTGTGCAAGGTGCTAAAATCACGGCTCTTACGCTATACTGGCCGCTGAAAATGCCATGTACGAGAGGCAAGCAAATGTACGAATTCATTAAAACACAGATTCGTGACCAAATCTTTGAAATCATCCTGAATCGCGAGGATAAGCGCAATGCAATTCACTGGCCGATGATGCAAGAAATCGACCAGGCTGTAAACGAAGCCGAACGCGCGTTTCTCGAGGGAAAGGCGCGTATTCTGTTTATTCGTGCAGAGGGCCGAGCTTTCTCATCCGGTATAGATCTTGTGAGTTTCATTGAAGATGGTAACCCACTTGGTCCCCAATGGCGTGAAAACCTGTTTCCAACAACGTTCTTCATGCAAAACGTGATGAACAAGATTGAAGACAGCTCTCTTCCTAGCTTCTGCATCATGCACGGCTACTGCCTTGGCCTGGGTATGGAGCTTGCCCTTGCGTGCGACTTCCGCATCATTGCTGAACGCACCAAATTCGCACTGCCAGAAACGCGGCTCGGCATTATCCCAGATGTTGGTGGTACGACACGACTGCTAAGGCTTGTAGGACCATCAAGAGCGAAAGAAATAATCATGACCGGGGGTAACGTGGATCTCAATGACGCACTTCAATGGGGTCTGGTCAACTACGTTGTTCCTAGAGATGAGTTACTCGCCAAAGCCGAAGCCGTCGCAAAAGAAATCATGCTCAGTGCACCGCTGGCAGTCAGCTATGCGAAACGAACAATCAACGATATGCTCGACGATCGTGGAAATCTAAAAATCGAAGCATGGGCGCAATCTCACCTTATACGCACTGAGGATTTCTTCAACGGGGTAAATGCAATGATCACAAAAAATTACCCTGTTGAATGGAAGGGTAAATAGGCGCGGTAGTCTTAACCACCCATGAGCACGCAGAAGACAACTACAGAATCAAATCCGGCCGACGGGCTGAATTTCAGCCGCATCGTACCGATATTTGTATTGGTGTTTGTCGATGTTCTCGGCCTTACGGTCATATTGCCTTTGTTGCATCTGTATGCAGCAGCCTATGGCGCAACACCTTTGGAGATCGGGTTGGTTGCCGCTGCGTTTCCCATAGCGCAACTGATCGGCGTGCCGGTGATGGGAGCGTTGTCAGATCGATACGGCCGCAAACCCCTTCTGCTAATCAGCCAGGTAACAACCTGTCTTAGCTTTATCATCTTAGCAGCATCAAACTCACTAGCAATGGTACTTGCCAGCCGCATCATTGATGGACTCTTTGGCGCGAATCTTGCAACAGCACAAGCCGCCCTCAGCGATATCACTGATGGTCGCAACAGGGCGCAGGGGTTGGGATTAACTGGAGCCGCATTCGGGCTAGGCTTTATCTTTGGCCCCTTGATAGCCGTTCTCGCTCTTGAACTGACAGATTCGCTCGCGATGCCTGCCCTATCAGCGGCAGTCTACTCTTTTATCTCCATTTTGCTGACGATTTTTGTGTTCAAGGAGACCCTACCTGCTGAGCGGCGTGGTACACAGCAGCAGACAGGGTTAAGCCCCAATAAATTGTTCCGACTTATGACAAACCCTCAGATTAGCGTGTTGCTTATCCTGATGTTCGCGCAGCAGCTGATCTTCTTCGGATTTGAGAGTCTGATGGGGCTGTTTACTCTCAGTCGACTGGGCCTTCTTGGTCAAGCGAATGCACTCTTCTTCTTGCTTATTGGTATCATTCTGGTGATGGTGCAGGTACGTTTCATAGGCAAATGGGTACGTCAATATGGCGAGAGGAAGATGGTGCGCGCCGCGTTAGGGCTCTTGGCAGTTGGGCTGCTTATGACCGCAACAACACCGGAGCAACCTCAACCTTTTTATGTCAGCACGATCGTTGAATATGATCTGGCACAGCAAGCACCCAGTGGCACCGAGGCAATTCTTGGTGAGATAGGTGTCATGCTACCCGAGGATGGCAACAACGGTTTAGGCGGGATTCTTTGGTTCGGAATTGCGCTGATCCCGCTTTCTGTCGGCGCTGGATTAATCCGCCCGCTATTGAACACACTCATGACAAGACGGGTCGACTCCCAAGGGTATGGAGCAGTGCTCGGCATAAGTGCGGCATTTGTAAGTGCCGCGAACGCGGTAGCACCACTCCTCGGAGGATTTATGTTCCAGCGTTTTGATCCGAGCACGCCTTTCCTGGTCGGTGGACTACTCATGACCGGACTCACGCTTTTGAGCTTCTTTGTTATCCGCCCGGGCCAGGAAGAAAATACGACCTAAATGGCTCTAAATGGAGAATCAATCGCCGACAGGTTCAGAGATAGGGTTCGCATATGATCGGACCCAGCCTGATGACTCTGCCTTCACAATAGCTGCGAGGCTATCAATCCAATCAGATGCGTCATTGAGGCATGGAGCGAGACGGAAGCCCTGTGGGTCGCCTCCAGCCTCTTCCCATTGCTCTAATCCCTCATTTCCAAGCTCATCAATCGTCTCAAGGCAATCTGCCACAAAACCTGGAGAGAAGATGAGAAGATTCTGAATGCCTTCATGCGCTGATTTCTCGATCATTTCGTCCGTCGCTGGTCCCAGCCATTTTTCCGGGCCAAACTGTGATTGATAAGTCATCAGCCACTGATCGGGCTCGAGATTTAGACGCTTCGCGAGTAATTCTGCCGTTATCTTGCACTGTTGAGGATAGGGATCGCCGGTCTCTGCGTATCGCTTTGGTATACCATGAAAACTGAAAAGAACGCGATCAGGACGACGTCCCCAGGAGTCAATCGTCGCTTGAACCCGATTGGCCATCGCGTTGATGTAGCCTTCGTTATCATAGTAGGCAGGTACGAACCTGAGGGTCGGGATGGCGCGTTTACGCTCATTGAAGAGTGGGCAACGTCGTCCCGCTGCGCCTGTGTACGCTGCATCATACACAGACGCTGTCGTCGTGCTGGAGTATTGTGGGTACATGGGCACAACAATGATACGATCGACGCCTTCGGCCTGAAGATGGCGAATAGCCCCTTTAAGACTAGGCTCACCGTATGTCATGCCTACTATGACCTTAAAGCCATCCCCCAAACGCTTCTGAAGCTCTTCCGCCTGCCGCTGTGTGTATACAAGCAGGGGCGATCCTTCATCAGTCCATATACGTTCATAAAGCTTCGCAGACTTGCGAGGACGAACGCGCAGAATAATGCCCCGCAATAATGGCTGCCAGATAAACGGACTGTAATCGATCACCCGCATATCAGACAAAAACTGACGCAGATACGGACGCAAAGCACGCGCAGTTGGCGCTTCGGGTGTACCAAGTTGTCCGAGAACAATACCAATAGGCTGGTTTTCAGCGGAAGGCTGCATTGAACGCCCCTAACAATATCGTCGCATACTGAGTGAAATACAGGATTAACCTAGGTAAACGGTATTTGAAGTCATCGTAATTCTAGACACAAATCTGCAAAATTCTGCACATTCTTTGTGTAGATCTACGGTTTCACTAAGATTTTAGGAGTTTTGTCACGTTTCTTCAATGATGGTCTTCAGATTGACCTATCGGGTCGATAGAGAATGTCACCAGCCTGCACAAGGTAATCTTGCTTGGGTAATTTAGCATAATAGCCGCGCCGTCCATTATCAAGAAATCGCAGTGTGTCCTTGAGATCTGCTGTAGATGAATCATGTCCGTGACAAAATTGACTAAATTCCACACACGGTGCCGCCGGCGTGACGTCACTCAGCACCACTTCCTGGCCTGTGCGCGTCCGGATTATGAGGAGGTCTGTCAGCGGATCATCAAGATACTGCTGATTCATCTTGAAAATAATGTTCTCTGCCGCCACCCCATCAGCGATATGTGATCCGAATCGCTGACGCATAGCTACATAGTGATGCAAAAAGCCGAATGACAAGCTGTTGTTACCACGGTAACGGCTATTTGGATGCTCACTGTGGTGTACATCCGTGTAAGTCTCCCCCTGTTCTGTAACGCCCTCGATACCTTTAGGTGATAGATACAGCTGTTTGACGCGGAGCAAAGGATCAGTCCGGTAAACTCGTTGTTTGTTTATCAAGGTCTTCATAGGTTCTCGTTGTATCTGTACAAAAACTATGACTCCAACTTCAACCATTTCGTTATCTCCGCACTACTTAGGCTGCACGATTTATCGTATGAGGACTCTAACAATAATGCCTGATCATTACTTTAAGAATGCTTGAAAAGTGGTGCTTGATGATTTAACATCACAGAAATACGCGACTGAACCTTTGCGGGAGTACATCGCTTGGCTATCAATACCTACCGCATTGAAGTTTTTCCCATTGTCTCCAGCAATAACACACAAAACAAATGGGTAAAAACTGCCCATCAACTCAACGTGCCAGAACTCACGGGCTGCCTTGCTGCCCGTGTTTTCTTTTTACAGGGCACTCTCGCCGATACTGATGCAAGAAAGATCGCACAAGAGCTGCTGACCGATCCTGTGACAGAGCGTTACATCCTTGGTAGTGAAACGCCACCAGAAGCCTGCCACACGGTCGATGTCGCTTTACACCCTGGGGTTACCGATCCACAAGCAGAGAGCCTTTTGCAGGCAGCACATCGTCTTGGAATCGAGGCATTGGAGCGCGCTGCTACAGGCACACGCTTTGTGCTTTATGGCGATCTAAGCCATGCACAGGTCCAACTGCTATCTGAGCGAATGTTTTCAAACCCTGTTATTGAGGACTACTGCATCAACACACCTATCACACCACCATTCGTCGTAACAGTTCCCGGTGATGGTTATGTAGAGACGATACCTTTGCGTGATGCCAGCGACGAGGAACTCCTGAACATAAGCAAATTACGGCGGTTGTCGCTCGATCTATCCGAAATGCATGCAATCCAAACTTATTATCAGCAAGAACAACGTGACCCCTCTGACGTAGAGCTGGAAACGCTGGCCCAGACATGGAGCGAGCACTGTGTACATAAAACCTTCAAGGCGCTCATCGACTTCACCGGCCCAGACGGCACCACCACCACGATTGATGGCATCCTAAATACCTATATTCGTGCAGCCACCGAAAAAGTCGATAAACCGTGGGTGGTGAGCGCTTTCGTCGATAACGCCGGTATCATTCGATTTGATGAGCAATTTGATATCGCATTTAAGGTTGAAACACACAATCATCCTTCTGCCTTAGAACCATTCGGAGGTGCAAACACAGGTGTTGGCGGTGTTGTCAGGGACGTCCTGGGCGTGAGCGCGCGACCCATCGCGAATACAGACGTCCTCTGTTTTGGCCCTCAGGACCTTCCTGAAGAGAAGCTCCTGCCCGGCCTGCTGCATCCTCGCCGCATACAGTCCGGCGTTGTGCACGGCATCGAAGACTATGGCAACAAAATGGGCATTCCCACAGTCAACGGTGCTGTATTATATGGCGAAGGCTATGTCGCAAATCCTCTGGTATTCTGCGGCTGTTTGGGCATCCTCCCTCGTGGCTCACATCGTACGGAAGCGCAGGCAGGCGACCTGATTGTTGTTCTTGGAGGCCGGACCGGTCGTGACGGTTTACGTGGTGCGACATTCAGCAGTATGGAGATGGATACGAGCACGAGCGATATCGCCAGCGTAAGTGTTCAAATTGGACATCCCATTAACGAAAAGCAATTGCAAGAAGTCATCATCCGCGCCAGAGATGCCATGCTGTACAGCGCAATAACCGATTGCGGTGCCGGTGGTTTATCATCAGCGGTCGGGGAAATGGGAGAGAAGATTGGTGCTGTTGTTGAGCTCAGTCAAGTCCCCTTAAAGTATGCCGGTCTGAGACCATGGGAGATCTGGCTGAGTGAAGCGCAGGAACGTATGGTCATGGCGGTCCCCCTGCACAATTGGGAAACTTTAGAAGCCATCGCCAGAGACCACAATGTCGAAGCAACCATCATCGGCAGTTTTGAGCCTACTAACAACCTGACACTGACATATAACGGGAAAATAGTCGGCAGCCTGAGCATGCAATTTCTGCACGATGGTATACCCCAGCGCCAATTGAAAGCCACCTGGAAACTAAATTTAAACGAAATCTCCGTAACGCCTTCAGAGCACAAGAGCGTTCGCAACACGCTTCTGGAATTGCTGGCACATCCGAACATTCGCAGCAAGGATTCAATCATCCGTCGTTACGATCATGAAGTACAGGGTGGTACGGTCATCAAGCCTCTCATTGGCAGCGATGGTGTAGGACACAATAATGGCGCGGTGCTTGTGCCGATTGATACACGTCATCATACAGAACCGGATGGTACGCTCCGCGGAATTGCGTTAAGTGCGGGGATTTGTCCTCAATACGGAGACGATCCTTACGCAATGGCCTGGGCAGCCATTGACGAAGCCTTCCGTAACCTTGTCGCTATCGGTGCAGACCCGGATCAAGTGGCCCTGCTCGACAATTTCTGCTGGGGAAATCCAAACTTGCCCGATCGGCTTGGTACCCTGGTGCTTGCAGCTCAAGGTTGCCATGATGCCGCTGTGACTTACAATGCACCTTACATAAGCGGCAAGGACAGCCTGAATAACGAGTATGCGGATGCCGATGGCAAACGACATGCCATACCGGGGACGCTCCTCATCAGTGCAGTCGGTATAGTACCTGATGTGCGCAAGTCAGTGACATCAGATCTCAAAAAGGCTGGCAATCGACTCTATGTCGTTGGCGGACCGACAAAGGATGAGTTTGGCGGGAGCCACTATAACCTTGTCAACAGGTTGACAGGCGGAAAGCTGCCACAACCTAATCCACAAGCATTACAAATCATGAGGACGCTGCATCAGGCGATCCGCGAAGGCTGCGTCATTGCGTGCCATGACATCAGTGAAGGTGGACTCGCTGTCGCGCTTGCGGAAATGTGTATTGGTGGCAAACTGGGTGCGGAACTGATTGACCAGGATTCTCAGTCGATGGATACCGCGTCTGCTGATATTAGACAGCGAAAGATGCTATTCTCTGAGAGCCTAAGCCGCTTCATTGTTGAGGTCCCCCCTGAGAAGGCAAATGCTTTTGAGGAGCTATTGACCGGTGTTCCCCATGGCTATGTGGGAGATGTCATGGCCAAGCAGGTTTTGAAGCTTCCCGGGTTCGGTTCTCCAGATTTAGAAATAGAGATTCCACTACCAGATATGGAGAGTGCATGGCGAAGCTCATCTTCGACAACCTCGCCACCAATGCCACCAACGTCCCAACGCCGTGACTGGATGGATCAGACGGCACAGATGCACCGTATGAATCCCACTTCCGGCATCAAGCGCGTCTGTATTCTGCACGCCATCGGAACTAACCGCGATCACGATGCTGCGCTGGCTTGTGAGCTCGCAGGCGGCAAGCCTGAAATCGTCACCCTGAATCAGTTGATGGCAGGCGAGCGCAATCTGAGTGACTATCACATGCTCGTTATTCCAGGCGGCTTCAGCTATGGTGATGATCTGGGTGCAGGTCAGCTGTGGGCTCAAGTCTTAAAGCATGATCTGCGTGACGCACTTGAGCGGTTTGTTGTCGATGGCAGACCCGTTCTCGGAATTTGTAATGGGTTTCAAACATTGGTGAAGGCTGGCCTACTGCCTGATGCAGATTTCACAACAGGATCCGAACGCAAGGTTACCCTGACATACAATGAATCCGGGCAGTTCGAGTGTCGCTGGGTCTATTTGAAGAAACACCCAAACAGCCTCAGCTTGTTTACTGCTGAGATGCACGAACTGGTTCATTGCCCGGCAGCTCATGGCGAGGGTCGCGTTGTCGCCAGAGACGCAGCAACGCTGGAGAAACTCTGGCATAATGGACAGGTTGCATTGACCTATGTTGACAGCAATGGCGACGCCGTGGGTTATCCAGGCAACCCGAACGGTAGCGATTGGGGAATCGCCGGTTTGACGAACGGTCAGGGCAACGTCATGGGATTGATGCCACATCCAGAGAATCACATATTCCCATGGCAACATCCTCAATACCACAGAGGAAACAGTGGCCAACTCGGTCTGATATTGTTCCAAAATGGCCTGAAGTTCGCTTAGGAGGAAGCCTGATGCTCTCCCCTGAAATACTCACGGCCGCGATTCCTCAGGCAATCCGCAGCATAAATGTCACTGGCTGGGGCCCTAAGACGAGCGGCAAGGTGCGCGAAACCTATCAACGTGGAAACCACCGGTTGCTGATAGCGACTGATCGTATATCAGCATTCGACCGTATCCTCGGAGTTATACCCTACCGAGGCCAGGTCCTGAACCAGCTAAGCGTCTGGTGGTTCGAGCAAACAAACAAGATTGTCCGGAATCATCTGATTTCCTCACCCGATCCAAACGTCACTCTGGCGTATGATGCACAGACAATCCCTATAGAAATGATCGTCCGTGGGTATATCACGGGTGTTACATCCACGTCTCTCTGGACCCTTTATCAAAAGGGTGAGCGACAACCCTATGGTATTGAACTGCCCGACGGTCTCCAAAAGAACGATCCACTCCCAAAAGCCATTGTGACACCTACCACAAAGTCGTCTGACGGGGGCCACGATCTTCCTCTCACTCCTGATGCAATATTGCGCGAGAGAATTGTATCGCCAGAACTATGGCAACAGATGGAAAAGGCTGCACTTGCGTTGTTCTCGCACGGGCAGAAGGTTGCACAGAATGCAGGCTTAATCCTCGTTGATACCAAATACGAGTTTGGTCTGATTGATGGCGAACTGGCAGTCATTGACGAAATACACACACCAGATTCCAGCCGTTATTGGACCCAGGAAAGCTACAAGCGTGGACAACCGGAGGACTACAGCAAGGAGTATCTTCGCAACTGGTTCAAGCAGATGGGTTATACTGGCGAAGGTACACCGCCACCGCTCACACCGCAACTAGCCGTCGAAGTCGCCACCCGCTACATTCACGTGTACGAGAGCCTGACAAGTTCAGTTTTTGAACCGGCAGAATCACCGGCTGAGGCGCGCATTCTCGATAACATAGCGAATATGGAGCTGCTGTAAAAGACCATGAACGATCGCATTACCCTTTACGATCCCGTGGAAGACAAACCCCGCGAAGAATGTGGGGTCTTCGGCGTCTACGCGCCAGGACGTGACGTCGCACGTATTACCTTCTTTGGGCTGTATGCCCTGCAGCATCGCGGTCAGGAAGCTGCCGGTATTGTGAGCAGTGATGGCATCCGAGCATATCAACATAAAGGCCAGGGATTGGTTGCTCAGGTCTTCAACGAGGACAATCTGTCACCGCTTAAGGGCCATCTGGCCATTGGGCACACACGCTATTCAACGACAGGTGGGGTGCATATGAGAAATGTACAGCCCTACCTGATAGAAACTCTCTATGGGCCGCTAGCAGTCGCACACAATGGCAATCTGACAAACGCGTTGACACTTCGCCAACTGCTTTTGAGTCGGGGCGTTGGGCTATATTCAACCAGTGATACCGAGATGATGACCCAGATTCTGGGCGCACCGCTTGAAGTCTGGGAAAGTGAAGGTATATCAGCCGAAACAGAGCAGAATGACCCGTGGATTGGGCGAATTCGCGCTATGATGCAAATGGTTGATGGCGCCTATTCTCTCGCCATCCTGACGCACAATGCGCTTTATGCCGTGCGTGATCCGCATGGGCTGCGTCCACTGAGCCTGGGCAAACTCGCGGAGGGCTATGTCATCGCATCTGAAACGTGCGCTCTCAGCACCATCGGAGCGGAGACCGTGCGCTACGTGAAGCCTGGCGAAATCATCCGTATTGATGAGAACGGTGTACATAGTTTCGAGGGACTTCCTGCCAAAAAGCGTGCGCTCTGTGTTTTCGAGTATGTATACTTCGCTCGTCCAGATTCTTTGCTCGATGGACAGGTCATCCATAAAGTTAGGCACCGTATGGGTATGAAACTCGCCGAAGAGGCGCCTGCAGAGGCAGACTTAGTCATTGGTGTCCCTGATAGCGCTACACCTGCCGCAATCGGTTATAGTCTCCAAAGTGGCATACCATACCATGAAGGCTTGACAAAGAACCGCTACATTGGCCGGACTTTCATCCAACCTGATGACAGCCTGCGGAAGCTGCGTGTGGGGCTTAAATACAACGCATTAACTTCAAACTTAGAAGGCAAACGTGTCGTAATGGTTGATGATAGCATCGTTCGTGGCAATACGATCGGACCACTTGTACAACTACTCCGTGACGGCGGGGCAAGCGAAGTGCATGTGCGGGTATCATCACCGCCTGTTAAACACCCATGTTTCATGGGAGTCGATATGGCGACCTATAAGGAACTGATTGCCGCCAACATGGACGTGGAGAGTATTCGTCAGAAAATCGGGGCCGATAGTCTGGACTATCTTAGTCTGCCCGGCATGCTGGCTTCAATCTCACAAGCCGTCGGGTTTGAGAATAGCTATTGTACAGCCTGCTTTAGTGGCAACTACCCCATCGAAATTCCGGACTGGTTGTTCGAAACCGAACGCGACAAATACTTATTCGAAAGCATGTGGGGATAGCTACCAGATGTCGAAGGTACTCGTTATTGGCAGTGGCGGCCGCGAACATGCCTTAGCTTGGAAGTTATCACAGTCACCAAGAGTATCGCGCGTGTATGCGGCTCCAGGCAACGGCGGCACTTCAAACAATGTACCTATATCTTCTGACGACTTTGATAGCTTAATACGCTTCGTGCGTGAGCAGGACATCGGCTTGACCGTTGTTGGCCCGGAAGCCCCGCTCGCTGCTGGAATTGTGGATGAATTTCAGCGTAACGATCTCAGGATATTCGGACCAAGCAGAGCTGCTGCCCAGCTTGAAGCCAGTAAAGCCTTCGCCAAAGACCTGATGACCGAACTAGGCATCCCGACCGCGAGTTACTTCACTACCGATGATCGTGCTGAAGCACACAAGTTTCTGAATGATCATCGGGGCCCCGTTGTTGTAAAAGCATCAGGTCTGGCAGCCGGCAAGGGTGTGGTCATTTGCGACAACCACGAAGAAGCACGCATCGCCATCGACCAGATAATGGTTGATCGAGCCTTTGGCGGTGCTGGCGACATTGTAGTGATTGAGGAGCGTTTAGAAGGCACAGAGTTCAGCTTGCTTGCATTCAGCGATGGGAAAACCGTGCAACCTATGGTAGTCGCCCGAGATCATAAGCGCGCACTCGACGGTGACCGGGGTTTGAACACAGGTGGTATGGGAGCAATAGCACCTGATCCAGATGTAAGCCAACAAGACATTACCTTTGTCGTACAGCAAGTTCTGGAGCCTGTGATTGAAGGCTTGACCAGGATGGGAACACCCTACAAAGGCGTGCTATACGCAGGTCTGATGAAAACACGGCATGGCATTAAGGTTTTGGAATTCAACTGTCGGTTTGGTGACCCAGAAGCTCAGGCAATCTTGCCATTATTGCAATCAGATCTTTACGAGGTACTGCAAGATTGCATCGACGGTAAGCTACCAAAAGAAAGCCTAGAATGGCATCCTCTCCAGAGCGCGACAGTAGTTATTGCCGCAGGAGGTTATCCGGGGACGTATTCCAAAGGGGATCCGATTGTGGGTCTGAACAGACTCCCAGATGATACACTCGTGTTCCATGCAGGAACTCGGGTGAACGGTGGTCAGCTTGTTACTAATGGCGGCCGTGTACTCGCGGTTACGGCGGTTGAAGCAGATTTGGCCACCGCAATTAGCAAAGTCTATGCTGGGATTGAACAAATCACATTTCAGGGAATGCATTATCGCACGGACATTGGACGCAAAGGAGGAACAGGCTCATGAGCGACACCAATCATTATGCGGAGGCTGGCGTCAATCTCGATTCCGGTCACCAAGCCGTCCAACTTATGCGCGACATCGTCCGCTCAACATACACACCACAAGTTCTGTCTGATGTAGGCAGCTTCGGTGGATTGTATAGTCTTTCGTCAATACGGACGATGACTGATCCAGTATTGGTCGCATCGACAGACGGCGTTGGCACCAAGACGAAAGTCGCAGCACGCTTGAACCGCTGGCATACGATCGGCACCGATCTGGTTAATCACTGCGTTAACGATATTCTGGTACAAGGGGCACAGCCCTTGTTTTTCCTTGATTACGTAGCGAGCGACCAACTCAATCCACATCAGATCGCCGATGTTGTGAGCGGCATGGTGACCGCATGTCGAGCCAACGGATGCGCCCTCCTGGGTGGAGAAACAGCTGAAATGCCGGGTGTATACATGCCAGGAGAAATCGATATCGTTGGAACGATTGTCGGCATCGTGGATCGTTCACAAATTATAGATGGCAGCCGTATACAGGTTGGCGACGCCATCCTCGGCTTACCTTCGAGTGGGCTGCATACCAACGGCTATTCTCTCGCCCGTAAAGTACTGGATGACCTGGACTGGGAAGCCCCATCTGAACACCTGGGGACAACAATCGGCGATGCGCTGCTGGCCGTCCACAATGGTTACTATCATGCTGTCGGTCTTTTGCATGACGCCGGCGTAGACATTCGTGGATTGGCACACATTACCGGTGGCGGCATACCGGACAATCTACCTCGAATTCTCCGCGAAGGGACAGCTGCCCATATCGACACTGGAACATGGATCTCACCTCCCATCTTTAAGCTTATACAGGATAAAGGTGACATCCCTACCGAAGAAATGTACCGTGTGTTCAATATGGGGCTTGGTATGCTCATCGTCATTCCGGAGAAGCATGTGTCCCTGGCGCAGTCTACACTCAGCGACGCCTGGCATGTCGGGATGATCTCGGTCGGTGACCGCCAGGTGGAGATTCGCTGATGCGATTGGTTGTGCTGATATCAGGCAATGGCAGCAATCTGCAGGCAATCATTGACGCAATCGAATGCAATTTACTGCATGCTGAAATTATCCTCGTAGTCAGCAATAAACCAGATGCTTTTGGGTTAGTTCGCGCGCAGCAGGCAGGGATAGAAACGCTTGTCTTGCCACTTAGGCCCTATCGCCTAAGTGGTAAAAGCCGCGAAACATACGATGAAGATCTGGCAGCGACCATTTTACCGTTCAACCCGGACCTGATCGTGCTGGCTGGATGGATGCACATATTAAGTCCGGCTTTTCTCGATGTTTTTCCTGGCAAGGTGATAAACCTACACCCTGCGCTACCCGGAAAATTCCCCGGAAAGCAGGCAATTGAACGTGCATACGCTGCCTATCAGCGGGATGAGATTACCCATAGCGGAGTTATGGTCCATTACGTCATCCCTGAGGTTGATGCGGGCCAGGTCATCTTTAGGGCAGAGGTCGAAATCTTCCCAGATGACACATTGGCAGCATTTGAAGCGCGTATGCACAACACTGAGCATCACGTTCTTATTCAAGCCATCAAGCTACTCGGCAGTGGTTCATGAAGGTACTTCGGGAACGTCTTGCTAAGGCGCTAAATTCCGAGATACGCACAATCAAAGCGCTACATGGAGGCATGATTGGTCAGGTCTACCACGCCAAGCTACGAGATGATCGCAGCGTTGTAGCCAAGGTTGCTAAATCAGCGACTGCGCAGCTAGACATTGAGGGCCGCATGTTGCTTTATCTGGCGGAATACAGCAGTTTGCCCGTGCCAGAAGTCATCATAAATGAACCAGATTTTCTTATAATGTCTTTCATTCCAGGCAGCAGCAACCTGAATGCCGATGTGCAGAAAGACGCCGCCCATCACCTTGCGGCGCTGCACAGTGTGCGGACGTCGCAATTCGGCTTTGCTTTTGAAACGCTTATCGGCGGTTTGCACCAACCAAACCCTAATTATGACCGCTGGATTGACTTCTTCAGGGATCAAAGGTTACTGTACATGGCCAGAGTCGCTCATGAAGCTGGGCAGCTTGATGGAGACTTGCGCTCTCGTATCGAGCGATTTGCAGAGCGACTCGAAAGCTACCTCACTGAGCCACCAGCACCCTCGTTAGTCCACGGCGATATGTGGACAACCAACATCCTGGCTCAGGACGGGCGAATTACAGGTTTTCTCGATCCTGCTATTTATTATGGTCATCCCGAAATCGAACTGGCCTTCAGCACGCTATTCAACACTTTTGGTCCGCCGTTTTTCGACCTTTACAGCCAGCTACAACCCATTGAAGACGGCTTTTTTGAGGTTCGTCGGAACATCTACAATCTTTATCCGCTGTTGGTACATGTGCGCCTGTTTGGTAGCAGCTATAGTACATCTGTGAGTCGGATTCTGTCACAATTCGGTGCTTAGATTAATCTCCAGTAGCGTAGCGAGCACGCCTTGTTTTTCGCCTTGGTATTGGATCGTGCATGAAAATGAGAAGAACGACGGTCGCCAATACGCCACCAACTACGGAAACAGAAAACGTCGCGCCAAAACCAACTGTATCCGCCAACCAGCCTCCTAAGACAGGCCCCAGGAGGGTAACAGGAGCTGTGAGGGTGTTGCTCAGACCAATGTAGAATGGACGATCCGTATCATCACCAAATTCGACAGTGATCGCAATGATGCTTGTCCACTGAACACCGTTGACCACCCCTGCTAGTGCGAAAACCAGGTAAAACCAGTTCAACTCTGGTGCCCAAACCGCCAACGCAGCACTGAGCGCCATAATCATGTTTCCGAACATGAGAACAACACGATGTCCAAAACGATCACCGAGAGAGCCAGCAATAGGAGCCGTGATCGTCTGTGTCAATCCAAATATGCCTGTCAGGACGCCAGCAACTTCGGGAGTCATTTCAAATTGGCGCGTGGCATAAATCGTGAAAAACGCGAGTGCCATTTGCGCGATCTGTGACAACATGCGTGCGAGAATAAAATATCGAAAGTTCGCGTCACTGCGCAATAATCTCCATGACGTCTGCCAGAAGTCTGAGCGAACGCGCACACCAGATTCAATTGCGGTGGCTTCGCGCACCTTTTCACGCGTTGCTGTCAAGAATGCGAAAGACACACCCATAGACACAGCAGCGAAGAAGAAACAGGCAGCGAAATTATACGGAGATGGGAGTAGACCAAGCAGCAATCCGGCGACAATTGCCCCGATGCTCATCATCAGATTTGCCGCCGCGGACTGTAAGCCAAAGAATGTTCCTCGAGTGCGTATCGGCACTATCTTACTGATCATGCTCTGCCACGCTGTTGCCGTAAAGCCGCCACCAAATGATTGCCAAACAACCATCAGGATAATCAACACAAGCGCTAGATCAGGGCTCAAGCTACCCACCAACAACGCAACCAGTGCCAGCCCTAGAAAGGGCCAGCGCTCGTGGAAAGTCATGTATAGAACCATTGGCCGATAAAGGGGCAGCCGTGATACGCGTGCTGCCGTAAGCACTTGTGGGAGCTGCCACCCAATGGTGTGGACAGTCGCTACTAAACCGATCAACAATGTAGAGTCGGTCAGCGTTGCCAGAAACAACGGAATAATCGTAACATAGGAAGCAAGACCTAGCCCCAATCCAAAAAAGGCTCCATCCATGATGTTGACCAAGAAGTTATGTCGCAGGTTTTGATCCGCAATCGGGGAATCGGCCTGATGCATCCAGCAGCACTCCTGGTGAAAGACGAGAAGCCGATGCCACGCTAGGCACCGGCCACAAGCGGTATCATTCTACAACATGAATGCGAAGATAAGATTTAAATGCCGGATAAGCGATTTCGAACTTCTGTTAAGTTGAATTCAGATAGGTGGCGATCTTCTCCAACAGCCTTGGAAAGTTGACCGGTTTAGTTTCGTAGTCGTCACAGCCAGCTGCGAGACTACGCTCGCGATCGCCGGTTACAGCATGCGCCGTCAACGCAATAATAGGAATTCTCGAAAGCGAAGGATTTGATTTAATGCGTCGTGCAGCTTCCCAGCCATCCATAACAGGCAGACTCAGGTCCATGAGGATGAGGTCAGGCTGTAGCGCAGACGCCACATCGCAGGCCTGAGCACCATCCGTGGCAGTGATAACTGAAAATCCGCGTTTCTCTAAACGACGGGAAAGCATATCAAGGTTCATCTCATTGTCTTCTACCAATAGAACGGTCTTCATTCCCCAGACAACACCCTAATCATCTGAATCGAATTCGAAATCCTCAAACCTGTCACAGCACTACGATCGCCTGAAACGCTCAATGATTAGCTGCCTGACTTGTGACAACAGAGTGTCGCGATCATACGCTTGCTTATACATGACCTCTGCAACGTAACCTCGCAAAAACTGCCTCTCCTCTGCAGAAAGGTCCTTTGCAGTCAAAACCAGAATAGGTATATCGCGCCAGTGCGGTACCTGTTTCATCGCCTCAATGAACTCAAATCCATCCATTTCTGGAAGCATCAGATCCAGTAAGATGACGTCAGGCAACTCAGTAGCCAAAAGGTCAAGCGCCATCTGTCCATTGTCAGCCAGTACAGTGTCCCAATGATTCTGTTGCAGCGTGCGCGCCAAAACGTCTCGGGTATCTACATCATCTTCGACAATCAACACACGTCCAGGAGCCAAGACATCAGTTTGCCCAGTATTCGCACGAAAACGATTGAGTAGTGTCAGCAATCGCTGACGATCGACAGGTTTGGTGAGGTAATCCGTTGCCCCCAAAGCAAATCCACGACGCCGATCATCGACCATTGTGACCATGATAACCGGTATTTCAGCAAGCACGGGATCAGCCTTGAGTTCTCCCAGCACTGTCCAACCATCCATTCCTCCCATCATTACATCCAAGGTAATGACGTCAGGTCTCAGTGAATGTGCGAGGCTCAAGCCGTCCTGGCCATTGGTCGCAGTGTGGACCTCGAATCTTTCACGCTCCAAGACACGTGTGATAAGGTCTCTCACGTTTGCATCGTCGTCAATAACAAGAATACGCCCACCATCAACACTGACTACTCGCACCTCATCAGTAATCCGGCGTGCTTCCGATAATGCCAGCGCTTCTTCTTCGTCTCGTGGAACAGCTTGAGCTGGTACAATGATCGTGAACGTGGTCCCTACACCCGGTGAGGAATCCACCGTAATATCACCTCCCATCATCTGACAGAAGCGTCGGCTAATGGTGAGCCCCAATCCAGTACCGCCAAAGCGCCGGGTCGTTGATGCGTCAGCCTGGGTAAACTCCTTGAATACTTCCAGCATCTGCTCATCCGTCATGCCTATACCGGTATCACTGACGGCGAAATGGATCCATTCCTGCGAAGCAACATCTAACTGACGCGTCACCGAAATTCTCACTTCCCCACCGTTTGTAAATTTGGCAGCATTGCTCAGCAGGTTAAGCAATGATTGACGCAGCTTCGCCATATCAGCAGTCATCACTCCAAATCCGTCAGGCACTTCGACGATTAGTTCGTTCGCATTACGCGCCATCAGAGGCTTTACCGTTGTGACCACATCCTGAATGAGCAGATTAATGTCGACTGGTTCCAACAGGAGTTCCATACGACCGGCTTCGACTTTGCTTAGATCAAGGATACTGTTGATCAGTTCCAGCAGATGATGACCCGCATGCTGGATCTTGTTCAAATCCTCTACAAGATCAGAATGTCCCATCGCATCAGCATCTTCAACCAGCATTTCACTGTACCCTATGATCGCGTTCAGGGGCGTGCGCAACTCGTGACTCATATTCGCGAGAAACACACTTTTGGCACGATTTGCGCCTTCTGCGGATTCCTTTGCGCTTTGGAGTTCATATTCGGCTCGTTTGCGCTGCGAAATGTCACGTGCAAAGCAGGTCACGCCAGTGATATGACCCTGCAGGTCATAAATAGGGTTGTAGTAAATCTCCAGGTCCAGCGATTCTGCTATTGTTTCGACATGCTGTTCCACAACAAAACGTTGGCCATCCAATGCCATGTTGTAATGATCCAGAGCGGAGGTACGCAGTTCTGGTGGAACAAGCTCAATAATAAGTGCACCTTTTTGCAAATCAGCGCTATACCATGTCCTGAAACCTCTTGCGGCACTGCTGTTGAAGATCACAACGCGGTATTGATGGTCAATAGACCAGATAAGATCCGTTGTGTTTTCAATCAATGCTGATAGATTTGCTTCATTGCGCGACAGAGCTTCTTGCGCACGTTCACGCGCCATAACTTCATCCTGAGCCTCGCGGTAGAGGCGAGCTGCGTCTATAGCGACTGAAGCTAACTCTGATAGTGGCTCAAGCAGATCAATATCACTCTCATCGAACTGGCGACCTTCTTCTGCATGGGCCAGGCCCAGAATGCCAATAATGCCCTCCGCATGGCGCAATGGAAGCGCTATCGCGGCACGCAATGCATTGAACTCCGGATGAGGCATACGCCCAGGCCAAGCGGCATAGTCATTGACTATAAGGGCTTCTCCACGTCGCCATGCCGTGCCAACTAGGCCGTATCCGCTTTCGATCTGCTCGAAGAGGTAACCTGCAATGCCGCCATACCCAGCACCGACATGCAAAACGTTTTTCTCATGGTCAGCTAGATAAATAAAACCGTGTGGGGCCTCAAGCAACTGGGCTGCTCGGCGCACAATACTCGACAACAGATCATCAAGGTCGAGCCGTGCCATCAGATTCAAAGCGATTTCATGTAGCGTGGCCAGGTATTCATTTTGACGACGTAGCATCTCTTCGGCTAAACGCCGCTCAGTAACGTCGCGCAGAATACCTCGACAACCGTTAAAGCTCTCATCAAACCCTACAATCGGAGCCAGAGAAATCTCAAATGCGCGCTGAGACACTTGACGGTCTGAGATAACTACATCGAGTGACGAAATCGACACTCTGTCTTCTTCAACATGCCTGAACGCCTGCAGAAAATATTCCCTACTCTCTTCATCCAGGAATGCTACAAACGGCACATTGATAACGTCTGGTTCGCTAACTTCAAGTTGTTCCAGAAAGGCACGATTGACTAAAGTCAACCGCGCCTGTGCGTCCACCTCGTAATATCCTTCTTCCAGATTGTCGATAATGGCCTGAGAACGGGCTTCGCTCTGTTGATGTGCCTGCTCTACCTGCCGCTGTGGCGTTATGTCGCGTGCGTTCACGACAATACCGTGTACCGCATCATCATGCAGCAGGTTCGTCGCAACTGCCTGTATCGTTCGCCAGGAACCATCGTTATGTAACATACGAAACTCTAAAAGCTTCGCGACGCTTTGGCGATTCAGCAGACCGGCCAGATAATCTGTAACCAGCGTATAATCCTGTGGGTCAACATAGATGAGTAGATTCTGACCGACGCATGCTGTCGGCATGTATCCCAGAATCCGTTGGAGAGATGGGCTCTGATAGATTATTGTGCCATCACGATCGAGAATCGTAATGAGGTCTGAAGCGTTTTCAATCAGGCGACGGAAATAGGTTTCACTTCTTTCAAGTTTGGCTTGAGCCTTCTTTCGTTCGGTGATGTCACGAAATGTCCCCGTATAAAGCTCGACTCCACCAATATTTACATTGATGAGTGACATCTCTAGCGGAAAGTGCGTACCATCAGCACGACGGCCCTCGATCTCCTGATAGCGCCCTTGCTGCAGCATGGCTCGGATACTTGTATCCATTTCAGATGGCACCGCGGATTCTGCCCACGGCAGAATCAAGCGCGTAATCGGCTGTCCGGATAAAGAGGGGACCTCATAACCAAATATCACCTCCGCTGCTGGATTAGCACTCTTTATGGCGAGCGAATCACGCGTAAATGTAATGATGGCATCCATCGCCGAACGCACGACCGCATCGGACTGCTTCACGGCATCTTCTAGAGCCGCCATGACTGTGTTATAACGTGCCCCGATTTGTCCAACTTGTGTAAAGGGCTCTTCTGGCGCACGTAAGCTCAGGTCGCCGGTGCGCTCGTGCTCAGACATTACGCGAAATAGATCAAAAAGGTCGTTGCGCGCCCCATGTTCGCTTACGTTTAGCCCAATAGTTTCATCATCTAAGTTTACCCGTAACGGATAAATGCGGTTGATGATTCGAAATATCACATACGTGAGTCCAAATGTCCAAACCGCGCACACAACAACCCCAATAATTTGAGCGCCAATAAGATCTGCCCTGGTCGTGGTTAAGGTCAGACCTAGTTGATCAAGATCCGCGAAAATTCCGACCGCCAGCGTTCCCCAAATGCCAGCACCCAGGTGAACCGGTACGGCACCTACAGCATCGTCGATGCGCAATTGCAAAAGTACGCGATCAAGCAACATCATGACGAGTGCACCGACCCCACCTATCAGGACGGCATCCGTTGTGGTCACAACGTTTGCACTAGCGGTTATGGCCACCAACCCCGCTAAAGTACCATTCATGATGTCGCTGGTCTGACCACGTCCAGATAGCAGATTACTCATCAACAAGCCAACTGACAGACCAGATGCCCCCGCAACGAGGGTGTGTATGATGACGGAGATAACCTGGTTATTCAGAGCAAGAACACTACCCCCGTTGAACCCAAACCACCCTACCCACAAGAGCAGCACGCCGAGTGCAGCCAGCGGCAGATTGGCACCAGCAATGTGGTTTACAGTACCATCCGCATTAAATCGTCCGTGACGTGCACCCACTATTACTAAAATCGCCAACGCCGCCCACCCACCTACGCTGTGTACAACGGTTGAGCCGGCAAAATCTCTAAAGCCGAGTGCGCCTAGCCATCCTGTTAGAGCTCCTGCTTCAAGTCCGTTCCAGACCCAATGGCCAAATACAGGATATATCAGACCTGAAATAACCACCGTCAGGACAATATACGCACCGAATCGCAGACGTTCAGCAATAGCGCCCGACAGGATAGTGACGGCAGTACCACAAAACATGATCTGGAAAATCAGAAACACAATTTTGTCAGTGTTCTGTGGTGTGGTCTCCGCAAAGAACTGATCAGTGCCAAACCAACCATACGCGGACTCCCCAAACATCAGGGCAAAGCCAAAAGCCCAGAACAGCACTGTGGTAACGCCAAAATCAACAAGGTTCTTAAGGGCAACATTGATGTTGTTTTTTGTACGCGTTAAGCCCGATTCGAGGCAAAGAAAACCGGCCTGCATCAGGAATACAAGCACTGCGGCAATAAGCACCCAGAGGTTATCTAGCAGGGGCTGCAACTGCTCGGCTGGCATCAAGCATCCCTTCCCTAGGAGACATAGTCAAGATCACTGCAAGACATATCAGCATCAAAACAACCTGTGATGTGATGGAACTGAGGCTAAAACGAACCCGCGATCAAGCTCATCATGCTTTCTAGATGCAACCTTAATTCCTCAAGGTCCGCGCGGTGCGGTGACTTTGCATCCATATGGGTATCAAGCCGCCCGAGTGCGGCCTGAGCACCTAGAACATTTGAATGCAATCGTTCAACGATATCCTGGCGCGGCAGCACACGATCACGATTACGACTCAGAGCAGCTTCAATGCGAACACGAATCAGTTGAGGATTAAATGGCTTGAACAGATAATCATCCGCTCCCATTTCGAGGCAGCGTACGACACTCGACAATTCATCGACCGCAGAAATCATGATTACGGGTATATGCCGTGTAGCCTCAGTTGACTTGATACGTTCTAAGACTTCATAGCCACTTAATTCAGGCATCATGATATCCAACAATACCAGATCTATTTTGTTCTCTTTGAGCGCATCAAGTGCCTGATGACCATCTTCCACAGCAGTGACTTCATAGCCTTGACGTTCCAGTCGTCGGGCCAGCATATCACGATTTAGTTCGTTATCATCAACAATGAGTAAGTGTGCTCCAGCGTTTCCCATACCAATACCTCCCTGTGCTCCAATATGCCTACCCACGTGATGTGTTTAGTTTACATCGATGTCGAATTATTGCAGCCGCAACGACTTTCATGCCTCAAACGCAAACCCGATTTTTTGAAGCAAGGCGGGTTCGAGTACACGTTCTGCTGAGAGTTCCGGCAAATACAATGCATGGCCTGCTACAGCGAATACGGCATCCTGTGGAATTAACCCAATGAGTTCACCGTGTGATATCCTGACCCCGGCAGCGGCCGCCTCTGCCGTAACCGCTTCAACAACCCGGTATAGCGGCGTTACCTGATAATCCGTCAAGTTGATGGAAACCTGCGCCTGACCACCAACATATAACCCAAGCGCCTTAACCGCCGGCAGTCCCCCGTCGGAAGCGCGGATTTTTGTTGCGATGTGCCTTGCAATGTTGACATCATCAGTGGACAAGAACAGATTGAACGCAATCAATGCGCGTCGAGCGCCAATAACAACCGCACCCGCTGGGCCTATGTGACTTGGCCCGTAGTCTGGTTGGCGCGCAGGGTCAGTTTCTATCGCACGCTTGAGCGTCTCATATCCGCCCTTTCTGATTTCAGCGAGGTTAGTTCGGTCAGGACGACGTGCTGCAGCTTCATACAGATAAACTGGCAAATCGAGTTCCGCTGCAACTCGCTGCCCGAGTTTCTGCGCGAGCAAGGCACACTCCTCCAAACTGACACCATGAACTGGGATCAATGGAATCACATCAGCCGCTCCAACACGAGGATGCACACCTTCGTGGCGTGTCAGGTCGATCAACTCAGACGCCAGCTTGATCGCTTTAAAAGCGGCCTCGCATACGGGCTGTGGCGGCCCGGCATAAGAGATTACGCAGCGATTATGGTCGAAGTCCTGGCTATGATCGAGTACGATAACTCCAATCTCAGTTTCAATAGCTTCAATTAGTCTGGTAACAACATCGTCACGACGGCCCTCGGAGAAATTCGCAACACACTCAACGATCTGCTTCATCCGTCATCCTTCAGCTAGTGTAATTAAGTTACACGCTATCAGTAGAACGATATTGCAGAGCCTCTGCGATGTGCGCGACATCAATCACCTCAGCATCGGTAAGATCCGCAATTGTCCTACTCAGCTTCAAGACGCGGTGATAGGCACGTGCGCTGAGCTGCATACGCTTGACTGAAGCTTCCAACACCTGACGCGCGGACTGCGTTAGGACGCAGAAACGCTGCACATCACCGACTTTCATATCCGTATTGGCATACACACCTGACATATCGGCAAAACGCTTGGCCTGACGTTTGCGTGCGCGGTTTACACGTTCGCGGATCACTGATGACGGCTCCCCATTCTGTGTTCCCATTAACTTGTCGTAATCGACTCGCGGCACAGATACGTGAATGTCAATGCGGTCCAGCAAAGGCCCAGATAAGCGCGCTTCATAGCGGCGAATGAGTGTTGGTGTGCAGGTACATTCGCGCACTGGATCGCCATAGTAGCCACACGGGCAGGGATTATGGGCGGCAATCAGTTGAAAGTTTGCCGGAAAAGTCAAAGAACCTTTTGCTCGGCTAATGGTGACCATTCTATCCTCAAGCGGCTGACGCAGAACCTCTAACGATCGCTGACCAAACTCGTTAATCTCATCAAGAAAAAGCACCCCTAAATGAGCCAGACTGATTTCTCCCGGACGAGGGATAGTACCGCCACCGACGAGCCCTGCTTGAGATATCGTATGATGAGGTGCACGAAACGGGCGTTGGCGCATTAGCGGATGTTCGCTATCAAGCAGATCGGCTACTGAATAGATTCTTGTTACGTCCAACGCCTCTGCTAGAGACATTTCTGGCAAGATGCCGGGCATTGCACGTGCCAGTAGGCTTTTTCCCACACCGGGTGGCCCCACCATTCGCACGTTGTGATTACCCGCAGCAGCAATTTCCAGCGCACGCTTGATATGTTCCTGGCCCTTGATATCCGCAAAGTCTACAAGCCCTTCCACAAGAGCATCTGAATGACTATCGGATAATGAACTGCTATCATACGGAGGTATGGGGCTAAGCGCGTAAAGATGCTCCACCAGTTGTCCCAGTGTAGCAACTGGGATGATATCAATACCTTCAACAAGCGCAGCCTGAGGTGCATCTTCTACGGGCACAAAGACCTGTCGATAACCAGCCCGACGAGCAGCATATGCGACCGGCATAGCTCCCTTGATGTGGCATATCCGTCCATCCAGAGCAAGCTCGCCCAGGAATATAGCCCGATCAAGACACTCAAGCGGGACCTGGTCTGTCGCTGCGAGTACGCCTATAGCAATGGCCAGATCGTAAGCAGGGCCATGCTTCGGCAGATCCGCGGGCGATAAGTTCACGATGTATTGTTTATTGGGAAAGTGCAGCTTGGAATTCTTTATCGCAGCACGGACTCGCTCTCGACTTTCACGGACTGCGGAATCAGGAAGCCCAACGATTGAAAAAGAGGGCAAGCCCGCTTTTGGATTAAAATCAACCTGCACCTCAATGAGTCGGCCCTCAAGCCCTACAAGCGCACAAGCATAAACGATTGACAACATAGCCACTCCTTGGTCACCAATGCGCAGTCTTCATAATGGATGTGTGGCACACCGGCGTTCTAAGTAGTATAGTGCCATCTGGCATAAACAACCGTGAAATTCACCCTCACACTCCTGGCAAACTTCTTGAAGAGAACGTCCAGCGGAGTAAGGTCGATGCGAGATCAACTCTTGCGCTTTTTGCGCAACATACCACAGTCAAATGAGCCACCGAAAACGATAGGCGAACTCGCAGGAGCATCTGCGTCAACCGAAGACATCCGATTGCTTATAGGCGCCGCTTGGTTGTTACGCATATTAGGAGTCGTGAGCTTTGATGATCGGACCAACAACATTCGTGCTTCAGCGCAGACAGCGAAGTATGCGTTGAATAGCCTCGCACACTACCTGGAAAACGATCTCAAAGTCGTGGAGGACTGGAAAACGCGTGGGATCCACCAGGAACCGGGACGCTCTTTTGATAACGGAGCCAGCTTTCTATATGCGCTTGAAACACGAAGGCAACGTTTGCAGACGGCCCCAGAGCCAAGCCGAATCGAACGAGTTGCGCAGGTCCTTATAAAGCGAACCAACCCAGATACTTTTCAACCTGAACTGTTGTTCCAGTATGATGAAAATGCAGATCGCTACCAACTAATTGGTGGCCGATGGCGCCCCACTGATGGTGAAATGCTGGCTACTGTTCTACGCGAAATCGACGAAGAGCTACCTGCTTGCAATCTCACTTACGGCGAAGATTACGAGCTTGTGCAACTTGCTGTCGCACTTGAGCCTGCCCTCACGCTTTCACGAACATTTGGGGCGCTCACACGGTATCAGTTCACGTTGTACCTGATGTCAAACCTGAGATGTGACTTGCAACTTCAGCCTGGAGACCGTTGGGTCCCCCTGTCCCATCTGTTCATGGCTAATACAATCGACAATGCGTCTGGTGACGTTAGAATCGATTATGAACTGTACCAGTTGTTTGACAGAAACATCGAAGGTGGCGTTGCAAACCTGCCAGATAGCTACGTCACAGAAGCGTAGAACGCGGAGGATATGATGGGTGCGAACGATCAAACTACTAACCGCACGAGTATCGGCGCTGATATTCGCCTGTTAGGCAACTGGCTAGGTGACATTCTAAAGGAACAGTATGAAGACGATGATGACGCTGTCGACAGCGCATATGACTTAGTAGAAAAAGTGCGTCACGCAGCCAAGGATTGGCGCAACGGTGATGCAGCTGCTGGCACACGCCTCTCAGAACTGATCCAAAAAACTAACCTTGAAGAAAAGCTGACGCTGATCAAGTCATTTAGCAACTATTTCCAATTGGTCAACATTGCTGAGGATCTTGAGCGAATTCGTGTACTACGACAACGCGAGCAGGCAGACAAACTCGATGAAACCATTGATCGTGCCATTAGCTGGTTACGGAATCGCGGTCAAACAGCAGATGATGCTCGCAAATTGTTCGATCAGCTGCGAATACGATTTGTGCTGACAGCACATCCATCAGAAACTAAACGCCAGGAAATACTCATTAAGTTGCGTAATATCACGCGAATGATGACTCACCGTGAACGTGAAACCCTGCTTCAGCGCGAACGCAAACACCTCGAACAGTCAATTGCGGAAGAGATCGAGACGCTTTGGCAGACCAGCGTTGTAGCCAGTCGGCAGAAGACAGTCATGGATGAAGTAGAAGTTGGATTGTATTTCCTTACGTCTGTCATTATGGACGTGGTCGTCGGTATTTACGATGAGTTCTATGAGAGTCTTGAAAAGCACTATCCTGATCATGAGTGGGCCGACCTTCATCGATTGCTTCGGTACGGCAGCTGGATCGGCGGTGATCGTGATGGGAATCCAAACGTTACGCCAGAAGTAAGCCTGCAAACTCTGAAGTTGCATCGTGAGGCTGCCCGAAAGGCTTATCTGGACGAGATTAGACAACTCATCAACCACCTGACACAAGCCAGCCCTGCCCCCGAGGCGCTCGATTATCTCGACACTGAATTACCTACACCAGAATATTTAACGCCGACACCTTACAAAGGTGAGATCTTCCGCGAGAAGCTCTTTGTGATTGCGGACAAGCTCGAGAAAGACTTGTACGGTCGTCATGCGGAGCTACTCCACGATCTTCGCGCCCTCCAGGCGACGCTTGCAGATACCCGAAATCACCGTGCGGCATCAGGCAGGTTGCGGCGGCTATCCAGAAAAGTACGTCTGTTCGGCTTCCATCTAATGCCACTGGATATTCGCGAAGATGCGCGGCTGCACGCCGCCACCATTGCAGAACTCCTGTCGCATTATGGCTTACAAGATGACTACCTGAATCTGCCGGAGACGGAGAAGCAGCGTATCCTTACAGTAGAAATACAAAACCCTCGACCATTTTTCCCGCCCGAAGCAGATTCGTTCACACCAACGACACAACGTGTTGTCGCCACCTGGCGTACGGTTGCCATAGCGCATGAACGTTATGGTAAAGATGCGATAGACACATTTATCGCCAGCATGAGCGAACAACCCAGTGACGTCCTAACATTGCTGTTGTTTGCAACGGAGGTTGGAGTCGCCGATGACCTCGATCTTGTCCCACTTTTCGAGACGATCGAGGATTTGGCAAATGCGCCTGAGGTCATGCGTGTGCTCTTCAACAATCCGGTTTACCGGGAGCACATCACAAAGCGCAGCAACCGACAGCAGATTATGATTGGCTACTCGGATAGTGGCAAGGATGGCGGCTACCTCGCATCCAACTGGCATCTCTACAAGTCCCAACAACAACTCACCCTTGCTTGTACCGAGCATGGCATCGAGCTTGAGTTGTTCCATGGCAGAGGCGGGAGTATCGGGCGTGGGGGTGGGCCAACGAACAGAGCGATCCTCTCTCAACCGGCAGCGTCTCTGCGTGGCGGCATTAAAATGACGGAACAGGGAGAAGTGATAGCCTATCGATATAGCAATCACGAAATAGCACGGCGCCATCTGCATCAGGTCCTCAATGCGTGCATTATCGCACTGGGTGGAGCAGAAACCGACAAAGTAAAAGTCGCCTGGGCAGACGCTATGGAATCACTTGCGATACATGGGCGCGAAGCGTTTCGTCTGTTCGTTTACGATAACGATGATTTTCTCACGTACTGGCAGCAATCAACACCGATTAATGAACTATCTCAGTTGCGTATCTCCTCACGGCCTGCAAAGCGCGGAGCAAAAGGCGGATTTGCCGCCATGCGCGCAATTCCGTGGGTGTTCTCCTGGATGCAGTGCCGGGCGATAATCCCAAGTTGGTACGGAATAGGAACAGCTATTTACCGTTATCAGCAAGAGAATTCAGACACACAGACTTTGTCAGAAATGTACCGCGAATGGTCGTTCTTCAGGACCTTGGTGCGCAATGCCGCACTGGACGTTGCCAAGGCAGATATGGGCATCGCGGCGCTTTACAGCACACTCGTTACTGACGAAGGAGTTAGACAGCGCATGTTTAGCCGTATTCAGCAAGAACACGAACGGACCCGCGAGATGCTATGCTTGATTAGCGGACAGAGTGATCTGCTAGATTACACACCTGCTTTGAGGCATTCAATTGATCGTCGTAATCCTTATGTAGACCCACTTAACTTCATTCAGGTCGAGCTACTGCAGCAATGGCGTACCATTTCACCTGAAGATGAACACTATCAGGCGACACTGGAAGCAATCTTGGCCAGCATAAACGGTATCGCTGCTGGCATGAAGACAACAGGCTAAAAACCATTAACAACAATCAAAGTTAAGTATAATTACGTAAATTCACTGTACAATGAGAGTATCAAACGGCCAATTCTAGAGTCTCATCGAGGATGCAATGAGCAACAAACCACAGTCCTTTATGGATTATGTCCAGCATCATGAGCGGAGTTGGGGCGTCGAGGAATATGAAGGCCGCCCCAATCTGATCGATATTCTTCGCGCACCTGTTAGCGTCTTCTGGCAAGAAACACCTGAAGCGGAGCGTTTGACGATCACACTGCATGACGATATGTCTGAGATCGAAGAATACATGACACGTCTGTTATTTCGGCGTAATGGGACAATACCTAAAAAGCGTATCGCACGCATCTTCACTGGCGGCAAAGCAACGCGCATCAAAGGTATTCGCATTGTCTTTGAACTTGAAGATAATCCAAGCAGTATGCCTGACAGCGACGTTGCCGCGATCGAGAGTGTGACCGACAATCTGATTGCGTCAGAAACTCTGGAAGAATTCCAATCAGATTTTGATCAGGATGACAATGACTGATCCCACGGGTCAGCAAGAAAACGCTGGAACTCAATTAAGTAACCGTTCGGATCACGAACGAAAAAATGATATATACCATACTCAGGAGTGACCCGGGGCGCGTTATCACACGGGATGCCGTGCCCCGTGATATGTTCATACCACGCATCTACGTTGGGTGTCACGACGGTAAAAATAACACCATCCGGTGTACGAGGCAACTCACGTAAGCAAATGCCCAGATAAGCCTTACGCCCCACCATGTGGTAAATACGACACCCACCTTGATCGAGTGCAAGCTCCAAGCCGAGAACTTCTTCATAAAACCGCGCTGAGGCAGCTATATCCCGGGTATACAGGAAAGTAATCTGCTCTGCTATAGGCAACATCTTCAACGTCGCTCCAGGTTTTCTTCATGTGAATACCGAGTACGAAATAAGACACCATCACGTCCACTGAGGCGTACCAGATAGCGCCACACGGGAACTGCCAGTATGACGGCCCACAACGCCAGACCGCTGGCAACTCCGGCATCGCCCCGCCACAGCGCAAGCGTTAAAACTACTGTTAATCCAAACAACATGGCGACTTGTACACGTGTTGCATTCAAAAGTTGTCTAGTCGCATCAGCACGAGAACGAACCCGCTGAGTGCTGAAAATGGCTATCAGGTAGGCAAAGCTGACGATTGCCACCAACGGCCAGCCATCAGAAGCGGTTAGCGGTAGGCCCGGCCCATTGACTATCCAGGACACAATCACCAGAACAATAGCCAGAATAGCAAAAACAAAGTGGCGCCGATTCGGCTGCGGCAATACCGCATCAAGTAAAAAGGCACCGGCACCCAACAATGCAACCGGCCAATCACCAGTGAACGCAACTAGACCGATAACAGCCAGTACACCAATGGAGTCAATCAGGTATGCAGCTGGTCCGACCGAACGATTGATCATACGCGCCACAAGAATAGTCAACAACATTGGCCAGAGCGCAATCTGGGTTGGCTCGAACAACCAGAACCCAGCAAACGCGATGACACTGGCGAGAAACGCCGAATAGTCATAATCCGGATCAAGTTCTCGGCCGATTATCCAGGCAAGTAAGACAAGGCCACCCGCCACTACACCTGATGTCAGCGCAGTTTCAGCTACTTCACCCTGGTTCCATTTGACAAACCCAACTGCTATTCCAGCCAGAATTGTCAACAGCAGTATCAGTCGATTTGTAAAATAGCGCACGTCAAAAGGACGCCCAATAGCTGTGAATTTACTCAAGTCCTGCATACGAAAAACCTTCGACAATTACAATCCAGAAAGAGTATAGCGTGACTGTCAACAAAAGGCCGGTCATGGCGAGTTTATGTTCTCAGGCTTCTCTTGTTCAGGTGGTAGTGGCAAAGCATTTGGCTGCTGAAAAAACTGCGCACGGGTCGTATCGGTAAGTACATAGGACTCAATTGGCAGTTGAGACCATAACAAACCAGGTGTCGCAATCCGGCCAGAAGCAGCCTGTGCGTAATCGAACAACCATGCAAAAAAGACCTCAGTACCAACATCCTGTCTTATCCGATGCAGCATCTGGACTCCTCGCAGGTAGACCGCATTGATGTACTCACGCATACTTCCAAATTCATACACGGTACGATCCACCTGGCCCGTTGGAGCGTAACTGTTTATCCGGAATGCCCACCACCAGTCTTTGTGTTCAGGATAGTACTCTTCAAGATAGATATATTCGCTGTAAGTCGCCAATGCTTCATCTAACCAGGGCGCATTCGCCGGATCGTTGCCTACACTGGCGTACCACCACTGATGTGCGATCTCATGCACTGTGATGAGTGTGAGGTAATTCCTTACCCCACCAGTAAAATCGTAAAACCAGCGCGTGCCAACATAGACCAGACCACTAAACTCCATCCCGTCCGGGAAATCACCTTGAACGACTAACAAACGGTCATACGGATATTCGCCATACAGCGCTACAAATTGCTCATAACTGCGCAGTGCCTCATTGACAACATGTTCACCACCATCCAGTGTGCCTTGACCAGTCGATACTATGGCGTCAGGAAACGTATAGACTTCTATCCATGTCCCATCCTGTGCCTGAGCTTTCTGTACACGATACGATGGACTGATACTCACCGCAAAATCCCGCGAACCCAGTAACTCGTATCGCCAACGATTCGCGTCATTAACTGAAATTTCTAATCCAGGTGCAGCAACTACTGGCGGAGACTGCAGGCCCTTGATGTCCAGAGTCACATCCCAGTCAGCTTGCTCAAGAACTGCCTGTTCACCAATGAACTGGGCCTCGTTCAGCACCCAGTCGCCGCCGAAATAGGGCGAAATTGTTGGAAGCCAGTAGCTGAGATTCAGTTGGCGCGGACTATAACCGAGGTACCCTTTAGTGACGCCGTTAGCACCAACAGCGGGTGGCAACACACGAAACGTCAGATCCAAGGTAATCACACAACCCGGAGGAAGTGCATCCGGTAGAGACACTGAGAAACCTGCTCCGTCGAGCACAGGCGCAAGTTCATCATTGGCGAGTCGAACGCTCTGCAGGTCAAACGCACCGGCATAATGGTTCGCTTCTACGAAAAAGACAATGCGGTCAAGAAATACACCAGTATCATTGGCAAAACGTACCTGTTGAGCGACCTGAGCTTGTTTTTCAGCATAATCGACCACACTCACCACAGTATACTGCCGTGCAGCGCCGTGCAGCGTTTCCCCACAGAGATAAACCTCATCCACTAGTGGTTGAGATGGAGCTTCAGGAGTCACAGGTACACGATTGAATTCACGTTGCCCTGTAGGGTTGGGAGTAACAACAGGTTCTGCAGCGTGCGCGACGAGTGAGGGCGCAAGTGTAGGAAGCACATTTTGCTGTGCTGCACATGCAATTAGGGTGCACGACGATAGAACAAGCAAAACCAACTGTCGTAACCGACCAACCATGTTTTCACCATCAGTACTCAATACCAGTACTCAATCTGAGGTGCATGATACTCGGACCGGTTAAACAACGCCAGCAGATATTATACGCAAACCAATACCTATTGCGCAGACTGTGTTTTTCTAAAAAGAAATGTGATAAGATGTCGGAAGTTTGTTTAGCTAGGCAAAGTAAATTGCTCAGCGAGCAGACAGGCGACCCGGGGAAGAATAGGGGTATAAACGTGCAAACCACCTACGACTCAAAACATACTGTCGAGCCTACTCTCGCGGACAAAGGGCGTGCGATTCTACGTCTCTCACGCTGGCGTGAGCATGTTCCATATACAATTCCAGCAGTTCTCGTAGGAGCAATGCTCGCGGTGCAAAACAGCGAGAGCATGATCGACTGGCGAATTGTACCCGTGATTCTCGCCAACATCCTGGCTATGTCTTTTGCATTCATGATTAACGATGTCGAGGATGCCCCAGATGACGCTCTCAATCCAAAGAAACGGGCGCATAACGCCATTAGCAGCGGCATTCTGACGTCGCAGCAAGGCTGGTTAGCCTGTTTGATAACCTTCGCGGCGTCGTTTGCACTGTACGCGGTGGGCGGCTGGTGGACGTTACTCTGGGGTGGTCTAACTCTACTCCTGAGCTATCTTTATTCGGCCTACCCCTTCCGCCTAAAGGCCCGCCCACTCACAGATGTGGTTTCACATGCGCTTATGCTGAGCGGCCTGCTGGTCATGACTGGCTATTTCACCTATGATCACACGCCTGGTATGGCCTGGCTGGTCATCCTCGGTGCGACTTTGTTCAGTGCTTACGGGCAATTCTATAATCAGATTGACGATTACGAAGTAGACAAAGCTGCGGGCCTGAAAAACACCGTTGTTCTGACTGGCAAGACACTGACGCGCATTCTAATGTATGCCTCAGCCGTTGGTGCGTTAGGCAGCTTCCTCCTTGCAGTCTTCAGCGGCGTGTTTCCTTACTGGCTTGCAACGCCAGCGTTAATCAGCATCTTCGTGGCAGCGCTGTTTGTCTGGGAAACAGACATGCGTGGGAACAATGCTGCAGGCTCCGGAGCAATTCAGAAACCTGGGCTCCTGGTCGCCAACATCATTGTCTTGATGTGGCTGGCTGGTCATCTAGGGCTCCTGAGCGGCATTACCGGCTAGCGGCTCACTCTGGATAAGTGACAATCAAGAACCCGGCTCGCAATCTGAACCGGGTTCTTGCGTTGTAGGGGCTTAGTCTAGACCCTGCACTATGCTAAAATGTCAACTCGTCGCTTTCGGTTAGAGAGTATGCATTTATGGTGACGGTCCACGCTGTTCTCTTCAACATGATTGTTCTGTACTCCTTCATCCTGGGAGTATATGCAGCTGTACTGGCTGCGCGTGGTCAGGGACTTTCAGGCAACTTTTGGGGTGCTGTCGGCACGTTTGCGCTACTCTCAGCGGTAACACTAGTCGTAGGTATCATCCTGATCCTCCAGGGATACACCGTGCAATCAGGTGGGCGCATTCTGATTTACATCCTCTACATGCTGTTTTTGATCGTCATCATGCCCGGCTTGTTCAGCTTCTTACGAGGCCGCGACGATCGAAATGCCGCAATTGCTTTCTCAGTACTCGCAGTTTTCAATGCAGCAGTGGCATTCAGCATGGCAGATCGCGGACTGACGTCATGGATAATAACTAACTCTCCTTGACGTGACCTTATGGTAACGATCCGGCTGTTCGTCCTCGCCCTACTAACCTTTACCACCTTAGCATTAGCAGGGTGTCAGGCACAGGCAACCCCAGTTCCACCTCTGCTCCCGACAGAGATTACCCCTGTGCAGACTCTAGTGCCTGCCACAGCACCGCTTCGCTATGCTTTTGCTGCTAACACATCGGGTTTTGTCCCACAGGACACATTAAACGCGCTTGCACAGTCCGCTCTGATAGAGCAGCTTTCCGAAGACGAAATAACAGAAAACACGCTCAGCAGCTACGATGTTATCGTTGCCTACGGTGTTATACCCGATTGGAACGTTGCGCCGGTTGCACATGAGATTGGAATCATTATCAATCGAGATGTACCGCCACTCGATGAAGAGGAACTACTCCAGGTAGTGGCTCAACGTGCAGACGGCCCCTCACTCGTGGGCATACTTGACATACCAGGCGCTGAGGCGCTCAGCCTTCCAGAAGTCGACACAGAGGCAGCTCGTGTCCAACTAGCTGGTCTCGGATATCCAGACGGCATAACCCTCACTGCACATGTGACGGCTGTGCCAGGCGGTATGTTAATGAAATCTTTGTTTGAGTCAAGCAACATCCGTTTGGTCACACCCACGACAACGACTAATGAAGCAATAGAAGCATTGACAGCAAATCAAGCGCATATGGCGCTGGTCAATCTGGGTGACACTTTGGTTCAACAGATCGTCAGTAGTTCTACGTCAATCATAGTCGTGCCGTTCTACCGAATCCCGATAAGTTACCTCAGTGCACCAGGCGTACGCCTTGAATTTCCCAGCGGCGGATGGCCAATACCATCTCGCTAGCAAACACAGGGCTGCAATATCGCTAACCCGGTTGGAAGCTATAACAATATCAAATGCTATAATAGCGTCATGACCAACCATTACGCGCCCAGATAATGAAGATCATACTGACGCACAACAACGCAGATTTTGACGCAGTTGCTTCTATGCTGGCAGCTCATAAACTTGATCCCCATTCACAGCCGGTTCTGCCCTCACGTATGTTGCGAAGCGTTGCCGAGTTCTTGGCACTGTATCGCAATGGTTTGCCATTCATCGCTCACGACGATTTCCATCCAGAGGGAGCTGTAGAACATATAACGCTGACAGATACCCAGACTTACCCAGAACTGGAGAATATTCCAGACGATTTGCCTACCCTCATCATTGAGCACCATGCCCAGGAACGACGTCTGCGATCCAATGAAACCTGGGTTGGTGAGGAAGTCGGCGCGACAACAACGTTGCTTGTCGAACAACTAAAAGAGCGCCGCATTTCGATCAATAGCCTGGAAGCCACACTGATGATGCTGGGCATTTATGCAGATACCGGAATGCTGACCTATGGTGGCACAACGCCTCGTGATATCCAGGCCGCAGCATGGCTTCTCGAAAAAGGTGCAGTACTGGATACAGTCCGCCGGTTTATGCATGCTCCACTTGATGACAACCAGCAGCATTTACTCGAGATTCTGCTTCGACAACAAGAGAATCGTCGCCTGCAAGGCTATGATGTCATTATCTGCACTGCACAGGTAGACGAGCACGTCAGTGGGATCAACGTTGTGTGTACGCAGCTGCGCGACATACTGGATCCAGCAGCACTCTTCACAGTCGTCGCACTCCCGAAACATGTCCAGGTTGTTGCGCGAAGTGCTGATGACGCGATTGATGTTGGGGAGGTCACCCGACTGCTGGGAGGTGGTGGTCATCCCCGCGCCGCAGCCGCAGCAGTCTACAGTAAGGATACTGGCGAAGTAACTTCGGCAATCTGGGAGATATTGACAGACCACATTCAGCCGCCCATTCGAGTTGTCGATTTGATGTCTAAGGGCGTACACACTGTTAAAGCAGATGATCGCATTGGAGATATCATCGGCCGTATTCGCCGGATTGGCCATGAAGGCTACCCTGTTATCTCAGACGGTAAAGTAGTTGGTTTGCTCTCTCTGCGCGAGGCCGACCGCGCTCTGGAACATCGCCTTGATGATGTACGCGTCGGGGACCTGATGCGGGCAGGCAGCATAACCCTCACCCCACACGATAGTGTTATGCGCCTCGAACAGCTGATGGTGGAATCGGGATGGGGCCAGATTCCTGTTGAAATCAATGGGCAAATCGGAGGAATCGTAACGCGCACCGATCTCATTAAGCACTGGGCCCAAACTCATCCGTCAACTTCACCCGCACAGCCGACACTGCCTCCCGAACGGGTACGCAACCTCCTGAGCGAAGATGTTGAAAAACTAGTACTTTCACTGGCAGATCATGCACAAGCGGAGAATAAGAATCTCTATCTGGTTGGAGGAGTGGTTCGTGATCTCTTACTGAAACAAGCAAATAGTGATATTGACTTCGTTGTCGAAGGTGATGCAATTGCATTCGCGAGAGGCGTGCAAAACGATATTGGAGGTCGACTGCACACACACGAGCCTTTCGGCACAGCAAAGTGGCAGCCTGATGCTAACATCGCAAAAAAACTTGGTATCGACCTCAGCACGCTGCCCGACCACATCGATTTCGCAACAGCACGCAATGAGTTCTATACACACCCAACTGCCCTTCCCACAGTGTATAGCGGCAGCATCAAACTGGATTTGGGCCGACGGGATTTTACGATTAACACGCTCGCAGTACAGCTCAGCCCATCCGAAGCACAGTGGCGCATCGTAGACTACTACGGTGGCCTCTCGGATCTCGAACAGCGACTAATCCGTGTACTACACAGCCTGAGTTTCATTGATGATCCCACACGCATTATCCGCGCTGTACGATTCGCTGAGCGTTTGCGATTCAAAATTGAACCTCGCACGGAAGAACTCATTGGACGTGCTTTGCCAATGCTGCGTCGCATTACGGGCGAGCGTATCCGCAATGAGATTACATTACTTCTGCGTGAACAAAAACCTGAACGTGGGATATCTAATCTCCGACGATTGGGAGCATTTGAAGCCATTCATCCGGACTTTAAGGTCGATGGTTTAATAGCTCAGCGCTTCAAGCTCGCACGCGAGAATGTTGAGTCTGAAGATAAATCCACACTCTTTGATATGTACTGGCATATGCTTTTCTGTCAACTTGATGAAAAAGCTGTGCAATCAGTCGGAGAGCGTCTATTGTTTGGCCAGAACATGATCCGTGACTTGCGTGCCACATCCAGACTGGTCAACGATCTGGAAAGACTTAGGCAACCGGACATACCCCCCAGTCAGGCCGTTGCGATCCTAGAGACATTGCCAGGAATGACCTTACGTGTCGGTCACTTACTGCTTGATGCGCCAGCTAAAGCATATATTGAGCAATACCGTACAGATTGGCGGTATCGACAGCCGACAGTAACCGGACATGATATCAAGGCACTTGGTCTCGGCGAAGGCCCCGCTTACAAACGAATCCTGGAAAAGATACGGGATGCGTGGCTCGATGGAGTGATCACGAATACGATACAGGAAAGCGCACTTTTGCAGAGTCTGGTAGAGAGCGAGCAAAAAGGATCAGATAATGGTTGAATTCGTGCCATCAACGAGTTTCAATCTGGCAGTCACCGTTAGCATCCGTAAACTCGTACAAAGCGATCTTAGAAAACTTGAATGGTACGGTCAATACCGCCACTACAGATTGATGTTCAGACGTGCTTACCAGGAGCAGCGCAGCGGTAAGAGAATACTCCTGGTTGCTGATCTTAGAGACTTTCCAGTCGGGCGCATATTCCTCTTGCTGGAAAGCAGTCACACACAAATCGCGGATGGGAAACACAACGGTTACATGTACGGTTTTCGAGTTATGGATATGTTGCAGGGATCTGGCATTGGTACACGACTCATACAGACAGCAGAAGACATACTGGCGCAGATGAATTATCGGAGAGTTACCCTTTCTGTTGCAAAGACGAATCGCGACGCAATTCGTCTCTACGAGAGATTGAACTATGCTATTTGCGGTGAAGATCGAGGGGAGTGGCAATATAAGAACCACAAAGGCGAAATCGTTCAAGAAGCTGAACCGTGTTGGATACTTGAAAAACTCTTGAGTACGCGGTAATCTCTTTTGTCATGTCGTACTTCTGACAAAATGCACGGTCACAAACAGTAGTTTTCATGGTATACAGTATAACGTTGTGATGCCGTGCATAGATGCTCGGCATTAATTTCGTACGTTACGTGAGAGGATTCTCATGGTTTCTCGTGATCTTCCGGTCGCTGTCCAGCGGTGGCAAGGCGGCCAGCATCCCAGTTTATCGACCATAATGCGCATCATGAAGCAAGAAGGACTGCGTCCCTATATGTGGTCGAACCTGGCCAACCATCGCTATGGCATTCGCAGTCACAACTATGACAAGATCCTGTTTGTGATTGATGGCTCCCTGGAGATACACCTCCCCGACAGCAATAGTATTGTGGCGCTTCGCACTGGTGATCGTATCAACATTCCGGCAGGTGTACGTCATATGACAGTCGTCGGAGCGACAGGCGCCAAATGCGTCGAAGCGAGTATGCGACGCCGAGATGCAAATCGCAGCATTGTTTAGGTTATAGTACCCCTTACATACGAATTCGAAACGGGTCGAGTGGCCCGTTTTTCTATTCTCTCGGCCGGGCTACGTCGAGACCGATAAACAAGGCTCTCGTAAGCATTTACTGTTATTCATGGTAGTATAGAAAGCGGCAAGAACAAGGAAAACGACAATGCAAGAAGTCACTATCGGTTTAGCGCTTATCGCCGGCATTTTGTCTTTCATCTCACCGTGCGTCCTACCTTTGATCCCAGCGTATGTTGGTTATATGGGCGGCCGAATGACCCGCACGGTGGCTGTACAAACCGCCAGCGGTAAGAATAGCCAACTAGGCAACCAGAGTTTGACCTCTCGGGTTAGTCTCATCGTTCATAGCGCTAGTTTCGTTCTAGGCTTCACAACAGTCTTTGTGGTGCTAGGACTCATCACGACCGGTATCATAAGCGCACTGGGTGGTTCCGGCTTACTGCTTACCGACATTATTGGGCGTGTTGGCGGCGTCATTATCATCCTATTTGGCTTGCATTTCATGGGTGTTGTGCCTGTCATTTTTCGGTGGTTACGTGCTCACCCTGCCCTTCTAAACAGCCCGGTGACAAGTCTGGCCATTGGTATAGCTGTCAGTGCGATCATTCTATGGGGATTCGTCATACTGATCATTGCATTACCTGTCCTTGCTGGATTCTGGTTAGCACTGGCGTTGAATGGTGCTTTCACACGTCCGGGTGATTTCTGGAATCAGCTAATGGATGGATTTGAGCGCATCTTCTACACAGATACGCGCCAGCAAATCAATCCTAACAGCGCGGGCGGGCTCGGTGGATCGTTCTTTATGGGTATTGTCTTCGCCGCAGGCTGGACACCATGTATCGGTCCGATCTACGGTGCCATTCTCAACACAGCTATCGCAACTCAAGACATTGGCGCAGCCGCAACCGGGCTCGCTGCCTATTCGCTTGGCCTGGGGATTCCGTTTATGCTAACGGCGCTCCTTTTGGAAAGCGCTCAAGGCGTTCTGAAGCGTTTGCAACGCCATATGAGAGCAATTGAACTAGTCAGCGGGAGCTTCCTGATCCTGATTGGGGTGCTTGTCGCAAGCGGACAGCTACAGAGCTTGTCGACCCGACTCTCAAGTGGTGAATTTGCCGACTTCACCTTTCGAGTAGAAGAATGTACCGTTGGCCTTGCACAGGGCGATCTGACTTTAAGCCATTTGGGATCTTGCTACAGTGGGACCCTTGAACCCATAGTCATGAACCAGGGTATCAGGAATCAACTGACAGTCGACAGCCCTGAACATCAATACGTCCTCCGCATTGAAGAAACCGCTCGTATTGACGTAGAGCTCAGTCGCCTTGAAGGTCTGGAACCAGTTGTAACCATGTATCAGCCTGACGATGTGTTGGCTGCAAGCAGTTCAACACTTGAACAGGTCGAAGAAGACACGTACCTTGTGTTGAACCATGTTACCGTTACACCCGGGCTGTACCGAGTAGCGATTACTGGTAGTAATCTATCAGGGGAGCCCCAGCGATACCAATTGCGCATCGTCAAAACTGAGCCAGAAGCTGCCCTATCGCTGCCCGATGATGCGAGTGCGGAGAGCCCACTAATTGACCTGGCTGAAACAGGTCGGGATGCCCTTACAGCCAGAAACGCAGAAATTGGCCTGGAAATCGGCAATCTTGCACCTGATTTCTCTGCGATGTCCATAACCGGTGAGGCTATAGCTCTAAGTAATTTCGAGGGAAAGATCACCATCATTAACTTCTGGGGAAGTTGGTGCGGTCCATGCCGACGTGAGATGCCAATACTACAAGAGCTATACGAAGTTTATGAAAACCAAGGCATGACGATTGTGGGACTCGCAGTAAATGACACTCTTGAAGATGTGGAAGCTTTCCGCGATGAGTTTGACCTCACATTTCCACTTGCACTGGACAATGGCAGCTCAATCAGTAATTTGTACAATATTACCAGCCAGCCCAGTACACTCATCGTTGACGCAGACGGTGTGATCGTATTCAAACATTTTGGCCTGGTTACCCGTGAACAAATTGAGCCCGCAATTCAGAATGTTCTCACAAGCTAGTGTCCGGTGTATGCAAAAAGCGCAGCTATTGCTATAGCGAGCATGCTGATTGTGCTTGCTACAATGCTTGTATCTCTCGGTGGTTTGCCTCACCGCCAGAATTACACAGGCACGTTTGTCGACAATTTGGGATGGGTCGCACCCGAAGTGGGTGCGATCGCCCCACCCTTTTCATTGCAACGGCTTGATGGCAGTCTGTTTGCCCTCAGGGATTATGCGGGACAAATGGTCATCATAAACTTCTGGGCAACTTGGTGCGAACCGTGTCGCGTAGAGATGCCTGAACTACAGAGGCTTCATGAACAGTCTAATGAGGTAGATATCACCATTGTAGGAATCAATCTTGGTGAATCAATTACGCAGATACAATCATGGGTGGATTCCTTTGATCTCACATTCGATATCGTGAGCGATCTGAACCGTGATGTGGAGCGCCTGTATCAGGTTCGGGGGCAACCGGCGACATATGTAATTGGAAGAGACGGCAGAATCAGCGCTATCCGATACGGTGCAACCACTGCTGAAGACCTTGCACAACTGATTGGACTGCATTGAAATAGATAGAGCGAAACTCGAAACGTATGATACAGAAAGCCCCTGGTCTGTTTGACCAGGGGCTCTGTCATTTACTCGCCGCCAGGACGCACTGGTCCTATAATTTCTTCTTCTTCTTCCTCTTCTTCTTCCTCTTCTTCTTCCTCTTCTTCTTCCTCTTCGTCTTCCGGTTCGTCTTCCGGTTCGTCTTCCGGTTCGTCTTCCGGATTGTTTTCCTCTTCTTCTTCCGGTTCAGCAGTTGGAGGAAGTGGTGTAGGTGCTGGCTCATTGGTTGCTTCTGGCGGCGGTGGCGGTGGGATCGGTGTGTACACCGGCCCATCGATGCGCGTCGGCGGATTAGTTGGCTCCTCACACGAAACATTGAACCAGGTGTTGTCGGTCATAATGTCGCCGGGTGAGATGCCAAACGCATCCTGCAACGTGGTGCCACCTGCCCCTATGAAATCGAGATGGATAAAGGCAAAAGAACCAGGATCAACCAAGCCAGCCTCAACCCAGGTCGGTTCAGTCGAAGACGTACCTGGCGTATTGTCACCTGTTGGGTTATTCCAGATGATCGTTCCTCGTCCCGTAGGCGGTACATCGTTGGCGTTATTGCCACCTACTACAACTTTCAACAAGCGCAGATCACCTTGTGCGGGCGCAGGCCAATCGATATTGAATCCTACGACATAGCCGGGAGCATTCGATGAATTATGCACGCGCAAACGGACATCACCCAAAGTATCAAAGCTGACAAAATCAAGCCTGAACGACGATGCATCACAATCCGGAACTGGTGTATCTGTTGGCGGAGTTGGTTCCGGCACTTCAGGCAGTACCAGTTCACGCTCACATTCATCACCCGTAGTTGGATCAAGGAAGTAGAAGCGCGTTGCGTCTGTATCCGTTTCAAGATCGTACGGATTTAGGTAGTTGCCCAATAAGTTGGGGCCATTGATGAAAAGCCCTTCCCATTCTGTAATCGCGTTACGCGGTACACGTCGCTGAGAACTCGTCAGGAACTCGCCTTCGGATCGCGAATCTGTAGGTGATGTATCATCTTGACCACGCCAGTAAAGCTCGTCATTGACCGTTTTGAAGCCGAGGTAAGCCGTTGGGAAAGCAGATAGCAGACGCGCACTGTTCCAGACAATATGTGAACGCAACAATTGCGTGTCAAGATCATTGTCATTGACGAAGTTGATGGTAAACGAACCTCTGTTACCAAAGCGTACGTCTCGGACTGTGATGAGTTCACAATCAAACGGCTGGTCCGTTGGTGTTGGCGTAATGGTCGGTGTCAGAGTCGGTGTATGCGTCAGCGTGGGTGTATGAGTTGGCGTAAAGGTATATGTCGCAGTTGGCGGTGTCGGATCAATAACACCCGGGCCACCGGGATTCGTCGGCCCAACTGCTCTCAATGCATTCGTAACACGGAAAGCTTCATTCACCGCTGCCCGACGCGCTCGCATCTGCACGTACGGAGCCAAGCCAAGAGGTGTAACAAGCGGATGATTATAGACGATGGTAATCGTCAGACGCTCACCACCACCCCCTGCATCTGCCCACGGCACCGTCCAGTGATCTGGGATACCGACAGAGCCAGGGCTACCGTTTGGTTCCTCCTGCATAATACAGGCACCATACGGATAACGCTGACCATTAATATCACTCTGACCAGGTTCAAACTCGTGGAAGCGCCCTTGCGCCTCAGTAGCCCCGGGATCAACTGGCGTCAAATCAGTCGCCGAGTCAGGGTGAATCCGATCCCGTGCGCTGCAGATCCCAACATAGAACCAGCCGCGCTCCTCTGAATCTGGGGAAGGATTTGACCAGTAACCATATAGGAACTGTTTTACCTGCTCTGGCGTCGCAACGCCACCTGGATCGCCAGTACGGGAATCCTCGAGGAGTAGGCCCGTCGCACCATTGCGGGCAACATCGTAAATTGTTGGGAGACGCAGCAAGTCTTCTCGTTTATCTAGCGCCTCGGGTGAGGGGAAGCAATCCGGTTCACCATACCATGTCGCGTAGAGGTCTTCACCATCAACCTCAGTTGATGTATAGACGTCAATCGCGGTGTTTGCAACGGAACCATCCGCTCGCAGAATGGATGCCGTGTGGCCGCCATCAACCAGATTCAGCTCGGCAGGGCCTTGGTCAACCGTACACGGCACAATTGTATCAATAGGATAACGCAGCTCATCATAGTTCCCCGTAACCGCGTAGCGAGCTGCGGCACGTGCCGCATTCTGGATAGTCACCCATGATTGAAACATGCGCCCGAACTCAACGATGCCGAACACGAGGATGAGTAGCAACGGCAATGATATTGCAAACTCAACCAGCGTTTGCCCTGTTCGTCGTGCATTGTCCGGAGGCCCCGCTTCGGCGGGCGGACTCTTTGGCAATACCATCTTCGTCAAACCTCCCGTGATCCCGTCGAAAACACCACACTAGCGCGCAAGCCGCGTATACATACGCGAAGCGATATCGTCAAACACGAAGCGCAGTTCGTTACCGTCTGGCGCAAAGTAGTAATTGCCACAGCTCAGTTGAGGCCGGAGCATCTCACGCTGCAGTCTACGCTCACCTTCATCAAACGATCCGTCGGCATTGAGATCATAAGTGCTGCCGATGACAATGCCCAGTTCTGTTTGGCAGGGTCCGCGCTGACCATAACCACGTATATCCCCCGGAATACCATCCCAGGACCAGCTCTCCATCGGGAACAGGCCAACGCCATAGGCCCCATGAGCCTCACAACGTCCATCCAGGGCATCCTGCCGATCACAGAAGAGAATGTCCTGGTAGTAATCGTTGTCAATGAAGTTGTTGTCGCCCACATCAGCGATGTAGCGCAGAAGCTGTTCACCCAGGCAGTCACCAGGATTCAGCGCGCAGATCTCTTCAGCGTCATCCTGGTCGGTTATGCTGTAAGTTGTGCCACCGTCTGAGCGTACCGGGAACTCAAGGCCAAACCCGATTGTGAAGATCGTGGGGAGGTTGGCTTCCTGAGCGCCACTACCCGCAATCGCCTGCAAGCCGATGTAATCCGCCCAGTCGCGTGCGTAGTCGTCGACATCATATCGTTCAACGTTGCAGTTCACACCCGGCTGTCCGATATCAACATCATAAAGATTGTTCAGACGGAGGTTTTCCTCTTCAGAAAGGGCTGGATTGTAGTCATTGTCTTGCATCGCATCATTCTGGCCAAACAGAACAATACGCAGCGGGCGGAAGTCACAACGATGGCGCGTCCACCATTGTTCGTCTGAACAGTGCGGGAAACTGAAGGGAACCGGAGAATCATCATTAGGTAGCATGAGTTCTGCAGGATTATCCGGGGTGCCCATCGGGCACAAACCGTATGATCCGTACTCGTCAACGGCCGGGTTCTCGTAGCCAAAAGTTCCATCTAAATTGTCCTGGTACGGCAGAATCGGCGCGATCTTGTCACCGTCCCTGCGAACCGCGTCACTTGCACCAGCGCCACCGTCGCTGAGTAGCACCATCACCCAAACGCCATCATCACGGATTGTCTCCGGATCAACGAGGGCGTTATTTGCAACGCGGAGCCCCGCACCGACATTCGTACCGGCACAAGCGGCGTTGAATTCATAGGTCATAGCCCAGTCGCGCTGAACACCTGGTTCAGGCAGCCAATCTGGGTAAAGCGCCCAGGGTCCGTCAGCATAGTCGGCCCATTCTGCGCCTGTTGGATTGGCGATACTCAGCAAGCTGCCCTTAAACAGCGATTCCCACTCGTACGCCAAAGCCGCATTCTGAACAAAACAGTTCTGACGGACGGGATAATTGATCATCTCGGGAACGATACCAGTAGTCGGGTCAGGATCGTAGTCCGTCCTACCTGGGTCAAACGGAATCGACTCACCATCTCGAATGCCCGCCGCATAACCGCTCCAGCGTGCGGTAATGCGATCTGTTGACCCTTCGACGTAAGTCCCATTGTTGTCATAAACATAGAAGTTCGGCTCGGCGCGAACTCCTAACAATCGACGAATCGTGTTCTCGGCGTCGTTCCGATTGCTGATCATGTGGTTCAGACGACCATCTTCGTCAGGTGTACCGTCAGTAATCGGAACACCATAGGGATTGATGAGGTATGCTCCCTGGTCAAATGTCACAAACGCGACGCGATCGCCACGGTTGAAGTCAATCCGATCCATGAACTGCAGAACCGCATCACGCGCCTGGGCAAAGGGCTGGCAGACAAGATCATCAAAAACCCCATCGCCGTTGGGATCATTGCAGCAGCCATAGAAATTATAGGTCGGAACAAAGCCACCCCACGCTTCAGGAGAGCCTGGGGGCGGTTCGGGCCAGCCTAAGCCAGTTTCTTCGTAGAGTGTCAGCAGGTCCGTATACCCGGTATCGCTATCACCATACCCTGTGTAGAAAGAGACACCCGAGTAGATACTTGCGGGATAAAACCGCACCTGGCAGTCCTCTCTTGGTGCGCCTTGCGTGCCGTATTCAGCTTGGAAATGGGTACTGTTGCTGGCTACATAAAATGGATCTTCACTGTCAGTGTAATTCAGTAGACCATTCACATACGCCTGAGTACGATACAACAATCCAGTTTGTGGATCACTCGGATCCGTCATCAGATTGGCAATACTAATACCTAAATCCGCTGCAATTTCATTGCGCGTCGGTGGACGGTAGATAACACCCTGGCCAATCCTGGCCCAATCTTCGTAGTTCGTGTAGCGCAGCATGGATTCAGAAACGTCCATGATCACGACAACATCAAGCGCCGCTGTCTCTGAGATCGACGATGCTTCCAATTCGATCACATCGATACCGAGCAAACGCATGAAATATGTAGGCGCTTCAACACGGGCCGTCACGCGGACCAGTTTGCGATTGTGCGCGTTACCGGCAAAATCAACACATAGCTCGTCCGTCGTGCGCTCTGTTGCTGGCAGCGTATCACAGTACTGGACGTCAATCTGTTCAGGATCCAGCCCATAAATCTCGATGAACTGCGTGGCAGCCAGACGCACATTCGCGTAATTGCGATCTTCGCGCACCTGATTCGCAGCAGAAATCGCTGCGCTGTCAACAGCCCGGGCCAATTGACTATATCGCGCGAATAATACTGAGACATCTGTTGTAATGCCCACGAAAAGTGCAAGAGCAACAAACCCGATCGCCAGCAACACAAGCGACTGGCCTTGCTCATGCCGGCGGAGCCTGGCCTTCAGACTGGGTATACGCATAGAGAACAATCGTCTCATAGTCGTCGTTCCTCTGGTGACAACGAACGTTGGCATTTCACAAACAGGGATAAAGTCATGATAATCTCGCCGATTCACTGAGTGGCATCGTCAGGGCAAATCAAAAACCACGTTGGGCTCGACTGAAGGGAGAGGGAAAGCCGCCCAAACGGAGATCGTGATTTCCTGCGTATCATCACCAAACATCTGAATAATGGTTGGGAAGAATGGGAAATTCAGCAAAAGATCATGATCCCAGAACATCTCAACCAAGATGACGCCCTGGCTCGGCAATTGCAGACGGCGCTCGATGGATTCGCTCTCTGGCAGAGAATCAGGGATAAATCCTGGGGTATTCATCATGACTTCAACATCTTCGAGCGTGAAATTAGAACCCCAGCATACCAGCTCGCGCCCAAGCTCATCCGTCTCAACGACACGGTGCTGACCTGTCCAGACGAAACCACGCTGATACTCTGGCGTCGTGTCCTCTTCCTCGAGTTCCCACTCGCGTAACACGCCATCCAATACGAGACCATCCACCACACCATTCACAATGTAGTCGAAGGGCTGACGTTCATCGACCTGTGTCTCCACGCCCCCTGCCTGCCACATGTTGCATTCGTTCGCTGTCCTAGGATAACGTCCAACAACAATGACGGATGGACCATCTGGGTACAGACCGTCTGTATCCCCGTGCACATTAGCCTCAAAATCATAGGTGCGGCTAAAGATTACAGGATCACCTGCCCATAGCGATGGATCATCATTGTTGACAGCCTGTAACGAAAACAACGAAATGGCAATATCATCTAGATGCGGCACAAAAACCTCTGCGCCGTCTTCATCTACGATACGGTTTAAGCGTCCGTCGGCTTTATCCTTCAGGATGAGCGGTTCGAGCGAATCCAACATAATGCAAGCAACGAAGTTATAGAAGCCACTGAACTGATTGCGTAGATCACAATTGCGGAAGTTACGCGCTCGATCAACCTGATCACCTGTTATCCCCATGTGGGCAAGAACATCAGGGTGCAGGGTAGCGGTCTCGTCCCAGTTCTGCGGGCTGAGTTCGCCAACAAGAACAGTACCGGTACGCGCCCCAACACGAGTGACTTCGAGAAGTGTCAGGTAGTTGTTAGCGTACCAACCAATCTCAACCATGCCAACTATCATGATGATGAGTAGCGGCGTCACGAGTGCCATCTCAAGCAGGCTCTGGCCCGATTGACGCCGGACTTGCAGCGATCTCGGTGAGCCGTCCAGTATTCGCAGAATTGATCGCAAGAATTGACTCATCATCGGCCTTTTTACCCTTGGTAAAGCTGATGGTGCACGACTAGCATACCATAATCGAAAAATCATTCTGTTTAGGTATTGTCAGAAGATGACAACAGTCCGGAACAACGCACGCGACTGTATACCTAATCAGAAGAGGTAGAATCATCTGCGACTTTCTCATCAGGCGTTTGGGGTTTAGAAAGCCGTGCACGACGGCGTTCCAGGTCATCATCCACAGCACGGGTGTTGACAGGGTGCGTTGTACGACGAGGTGGCTCCGGTTCCTCGTCAATGATGACCTGCTGTGGCTCTTCTTGACGTGGTTCACCGGAGAAATTATCTAAAGTATCCTGTACTAACTGCCCCAGTTTCTGGCGGGTGCTATCAACACGCCGAGCAATATCATCAATAAGCGACGCGTCTTCTGATGCAGACTGAACAGTTGTCTCAGGCGAAATCCCTTCAGACGTGTCTGTATGCTGCGTTTCACTAACGACTGAATCCAGGGTGTTGACCTGGCTAATGAGTTCTTGAGTCAGCATTCGATGTTCGCGCAGATCGGATTCCGCCATAGCGAGGTCTCGCTGTGCTTGTTGCAAACGTGCTAATGCAAAGCGAGCATCGTTGTCTCGATTGTCGGCAACAGCCTGATCGGCTTTTGCATCCCAGTTAGAGATATCACCATGAAGCTGGTCGACACGGTTTTGCAGCTGTGTCTCGTATTCAAGCGCCTCATTGATCCGATTTCTCAACGCCTTTACATCGTTCTGAAGATTTTGACTCACATCATGCCGCGCTAGATACTTGCGTCGCGCCCGGCTTGTCTGATCATCTCTGTCACGTTCGACTAAATCGTTGATCTGTGCCTGTACCAACGTGTTCAGTTTCTTCCAGAAGCTCGTCATGCGAGTTCACCATTTCCCTAAACTACACTTACTGCCATTATATGACTAAGCGCCTACCCTGCACGCACTTAATCACATTCACCGTCCCAGTTGAGACGATACACCGCCATGTTGGGTCCACCAACGCGCACAGAAGTCGTGCCACCGGTCAAAAACACTTCACACAGTCGATCATCCTGAGACGTACGATTCGGCAACTGGTTAGGAAAACCAACAAGATACTCTGCCTGATTCTCTTGAAGAAATTGCCAGATTGCGTCGCCATCATTGATGTAGGGTACAACTTCAGGTGAAACCAGGCCAGCAATGTCCAACAACGAACGCGAAGCGAAGTAGCCCACGGCACCAATATCATGCGCCGCCAACACGTCACTCATCGGAACATTTTCACGTATCCAGTGCGCCGTCGCCACCATCTCTTCATTGATGATCGCAACATCTGTCGCATAGATGCGCGGTCCATTGACAAAAGCAAACGCCGCGTAAACAAAGATCGCCGCGAGTAGAAGGACACGAGAGAACACACGTCTCACCAGCGCCACAGGCCCCGGACTGTGTCCCCACCGCACTAGCATCACAGTTCCAATCGTACCGAGAAGAACAAGCGAAGGCAACGCGGGCAACACGTATCTCCCGTGCTGGTAACTCGCAGGCAAGCGCAAGGCATAGAGAACCACAAGGGCCACTACCCATAATAGTGGCAGCAAATATGCCCACTGCCTGATCGAATCACGTTTCAACACCACGATTGCAAAAACAACTACACCCGGAAGGAGCAATAATTGTCCGCCCACCATGATTGAACTAAACAGATCAGACATGCGTGTGGCTAATGGCAGATTCAACAACACTGCATGCTGAGCAAACTTAGCAGCTGCGGTATCGGGAAGGAAACCACCCGTCAATTGTAAGTTGAGTATCAAATAAGGAGACATCATGGCGCCAAATGACACCAGTGCAGCACTTCCCCCCAGGACCAACGTACGAAAGCCATGCGGCCGAATCATTACGAGCACGAATCCACAAAGTGCAACCAGGACAATCCCTTCAGGACGTGCGAGGGTGGTAAGTGCAGAAGCAATACCAAATATCGCGCCGCGCAATGCAACGACACGAGTTCCGGCAGATTGGCAATCAAAGACTTCACGCCACACGAGGAACATCAGCCATAGCGTCAATGTACCGAACAATAATGTTTCCATACCAGAAGCAGCAGCCCAGATATGATGCCACGTAAGAACAAGCCCCAGGCCGACTATCAGAGGGCCGTACTGCAGCTCCGGTGCCACTTGATTGGCCATGCGGCTGCCAATCACTGCAAGAAAGGTTAACGCCATAATGCCCAAGCCATGTGTCCAGAGGACATAATCGATTTCCAGTCGGTAACCCAGACTGAGCAAAACTGTATACAAGGGTGAAGTCGAGGCGGCACTTGGTTCGCCGGGAATAAAGGCCCACTCGTTGTATTGCGCCAGATTCCGCGCATAAGTCTGGTGAATCCAACTGTCATCTAATGGGAAACCGCCACCGGATGTCATTACATAAGCAATTACCATAGTACTAGCCAGCAAAACGAACAGCACATCACGGGGCTTAACGATGGATAGCATACAATCGCGCTCCATTCACGTTTAGCTCAATTGGACTCAAAAAGTCGGGCGGCGCATCCAGGTCGAATACGAGCAGTCGCGGTGCCATGGGAACGGCGTCTCCTGCATCCTCCAAGTACTGAATAACGAGATAATCCACCTCGTAACGTGCAGCAATCACTGGAATGAGGTCAACCGGGGAATTAGGCAAAGCTACCCCACCATTGCCTGTGAAGTAAAAAAGCTGTGCAGGATTGCCCGACATCACTCGTGAACCTTCAGGCAGTTGCGACTGAAGTGCAAGATACAACGGAGGCACACTATTAGCACTGTATCGATTTGGTAAGGATACAGACACGCTAAATACAATTGCGACGACAAGCAACAACAGGCCGAAGATTCGTTTTGCAACAGGCGGATTCCAATGTTTAAGGCGACGCGCAACTACATCAACAGCATCTTCTAGACCCAGAACGCCCAGCACACACCAGAATGGCATCAAAGCGACTACCGCATGAAACAACCCACCTCGGATTCCAGGAAACGTGAATACCAGAGCAAAAGCGGCGTGAATCCCGATTGCAAACCAGATCATAGGCCGCAACAGTGGAAGGTGCCTGCGTTTCCAGAGTCCCAACAGCATAAATGGGAAGAGAACGATGTATCCTTCAACTGCCAACAAGGTTTGGAACGCAGCATTAAGCCCCTCAACGCGCGTTGACACGAAGAGAGATACTCCCCCCGCGTCCAGAAACTGCTCAAGGCTGGACTGCGGTGGATAATTGAACATTTCATCATATGAGGTGTACCAGATTGTCTGTGTACCCCCCACTGGCAATACAGACCCCATGACGGATAAATTGCGCGCAAACCAGGGAGCCATAATAACTAGGTAGGCCGCCACGAACAAACCGAACCAGATTGTTCGCCTTCTGAATGCGCCTGGTAAACTAACCCAATCTAAAGGCCAGTAGAGCACAAAGAAGCCCACAATCACAAGAATCAGTCCATCGGAGCGCGTCATATGCCCAAGAGCGCTCATTGCACCTGCGAGGACCCACCAGAAGGCAGGTCGTTTGGCAGTATGCACTGCGTACCCCATCGCTAGCAACGCCGCTGCGCCAATGAACGCATAAGGCGCGAAGGTATCCGTTGCACCCCACATTCGTAGAAAAAACCCTCCAACGACGAAGAGCAGGCCTCCCAACCACGCGTGACGCAATCCGCTGCCAAGCAGTAATCCAAAGAACCAGGTCAGCTGCGCCGCTCCCCAGGTGAGGATAATCAGACCGATCTGTGCAGCCGCATAAGAGATACCGAAGATCGACATGCCAAGTGCAGCGACTAGAGAGGTAAGCGGCATCCAGTAAATGTGAGAGGGCGAAGGCAGTGTATCGGGAGCGCCCAGGTAGGTCCACAGATAGGCATCTGTCAACCCATAGCCCTCCACAAGGCGAACCGCCGCATTGTAATGATAAAATGCATCTGTATATCCCGGCCGTTCGTTGAAAACTCTTGCAGCGATAACGATCACAACAAGTGAAACCAGGGAGAATAGCAGTCCACTGTGCCTGGGTTTAATCAACACCTGCTATGCCTCCGGGAAGTAATTCTCGTCGAGCTGCTTGAGAACGTAGGTTTTCTGGACGGTGACCCCAACGTTGTGTTCAATCATGAGTTGTGCGAGTCTCTCACCATCGACAAGGGTCACCTTCATATTTGGAATCGTTTGAACATACTCAACCGCATAAGGGCTGAAAGTCGAGGTCGTTATGAAAACGCCTTTTGTCGCTCCTACTCCCATCAAGCTGCCAACAAAGGCCTGGACATCTGGTCTGCCGACTTTGCGATCAGGAGACCAACGCTTTGCCTGAACATAGATGATGTCGAGGCCCAATTTATCCTCGTAGATGACACCATCGATACCACCGTCTCCAGAACGCCCCACACGCTGTCCCGACTCCAATGAGCTTCCATAACCCATTGCCAATAACAAATCAACCACAAGTCGCTCAAAGGCTCCCGATGTCAGTTTAAGTACAGTTTCCAAAAGCGCATCAGCTAGAGCTGTCCGAAGATATTGGTAGAGTACATCGATTTCTTCCTCAGGCGTGGATTCATCGGAAGGTTCATCATAATTCGGTGCGATTTTTGGCGACTTAGAACGCTGTACAAATGTCTGAAACTCAGCAAACTGCATCAGGAATGATTTATCGATGCGTTCAACACCTCTGCGAATTAGATCCAAACCTCGGGGCGTGATCTTGAAATACCCTCGACGTGTAGCTTCAATTAATCCCGCTTTCGAGAGATAGGTCTTTGCCCAATGCACTCTGTTGCGGTAAGTCGTCGTGGTGCCACTGGGCAATCGCTCCTCGAGTTCTTCATCTGTCAACTCGAGTTGATCTGCTAATACATCCCCCACTGTGGTTACATGCCATTCATGAGCGTCAGCAATGATATGCAGAAGGGGCAACATGAGCTCATCATATTTGGGAATGGGCATGTTCAGGAATCCCCCTGATACCTAGCAATACGGGAGAGAACGGCGTCTGCTTTCTCCACTAGCATATTGTCATCAGAATCTGCCCATCTCCCCAGCAAATCTCGGATATCGATCTGATTCAGAGCCTGCATAGCTACCGATGCATCAATGCGAAAGAAGGCATCGAGAGCAAACACTGCCTGATATGCGGCATTATTCGACCAACTGGCACCCTGCGACGCAATGAGCCTTAGCAATGGCTCTACAGCAAGCTCGACTCGCGCACGACCAAGCGCATAAAGCGCAGCATCGGCTACGTGTGCTTCATCTTCCGCAAATGCAACTAAGTCATTGATTGCTGCCCGTTGCCGACCATCATCCAGAGTCAGACGGAGAAGCTGCCGTGACAGCGCTTCTTCGTATATATCTGACTCCCCGACAATCGCTGAGTTATGCCGTTCCAAAACGAGACCAATTCTGAAAAGTGCGTCCTGCTGTTCGTCAAAGTCACCTTCACGCATCTCTCTGAAAAGCGACTCCCAGGCGTCAAGCGGTTTTGCCATAATCTTATCCCTTTGCCCGTGAAGCATTTGCAAATGCTATCGTCATGATGCGGGTTCTTCATGCACAAAAATGGTCGCGATGTCATCAGAGTACAACACAGACCAATCATTCGCTTGCGAAAGCAGTGCTGCCAGTCCGCTGCCGGTCTCAATCAGCGCATGTCCAATGCCATATTCATTGAACAATGGGTCAAAATGCACCGAGCCAAACGCAACATTCGCATAAGTATCCACAAATTCTCGATACAAGTCTGTTCGTCCATCAATGAAGACCGGCAAATCCGGCAGATGGAACATTAAATAGCCACCCCAGTTATAACTGTTGAAGATGTTACCTTCTTGTGGGGTCTGCTTCAGAACTTCAGTCGCGGTGACTGGGAAAAATCCGGCGTGTCTCTCGTTTATGGTCGTTGGGTTCATCAAGCGTAGTAGATTGACACTTACACCAAATGCGACAAGGATGATCAGAAGTACATTGAGACGTCGCATCTGGGGTGTTGGTTGCTGAACCGGGCGAATCACCCATCCTCTGTGCTGCAAAAAATCGTTGAGATGACGCGCGATTATCGGGGCTGCAACAACAACGAACAAGGCAATATTCCGGCTTGCGGTCAGCGCCAGATAAGCTGTACCCGTCAACAGAACCAACTCTGTGAAATCCAGCCGACGACGACTCATAACCATAGACGCAGGTGCGAGAATCAACAGAAAAGTGAAAGGCAATATCTGCGGATTAGACAAGTCTGGGGGCTGCCATTCCTGGATATAGTCACGCAGGACCTGCAAACCGAAAGTTTCGAAAGGCACCAACAACAAGTCAAATCCATTGGGATTTATTAACAGCACTAGCGATCCGACCACACCAACCACTGTCAGTTTTCGTACACCCCTCCATCCTACCGTTCGTAACTTGGCCTTACTGATAACCAGGTTCAGTATTTCGCCCGTTACGGTGCCACCCCAGAACAATAAGCCCACAAAGAAGCCGGCATGTATATTGCCCCAAATCCACATGACAGGGACGAACCACCATAAGCGATCCTCATCGAGCCACTTGTAGCGAAATAACAGCCAGATAACCACCGTACTGAAGAAATATGTAGCCATTTGAGGTCGTGGCGTCCAGAATATGGCAGCGGCAGCAGCGGTGGCAACCAATAACAGCGCGTTTACATAAGGATTGCCTGGCATAGTCTTGAAAAGAATAATCATCCCTGCAACTGCTACGAACGCGGTAGACAGCATCAACGCGTTGATACCGCCAATCTGCCACAATCCATAGAGGATTACCTGTCCCCCCCAGTCATAGTAGACCCGTGGCTCTCCGGCGAAGGTGTATGAGAATGAATCGGTATAAATCATCTGACCCGTTTCCAGCATGGTACGTCCACTATGCAGATGCCACCACATATCCGCATCATTGGGAACGTCACTCGCCATTGCAAACAACAGCAAGAAAAGAATGATGATTGCTGTGCGCTGAATTGTCAGTCGCGATAGCATCTAATAACGACCTCTCTGGTTCAGGATATAGTAGGCGAGTATCTCAACCTGAAATTCGCAGCCAGTTTCAAAGTTAAGTGTGCTTCGAAAAGAATGCGTTTACAGTAGTGAGGTTACAAGAAAATAACTTAGCTGTGCGTAAAGGAAGCTACTATATGAAATCAGCTCGCTCCGCAATGGACCCCGCGCTTCTGGCTGCTCTGCTCACGACCTTCTACGCGCTCTTTATTGTTGTCCGAGCCAATGATCCGCTTGTGCTCGTTACACTGGGTACGCGCTACGCGCCGGATTCGCTGGACATTCGGGCCGTCAATGAGGAGGGTTATGACGGCCAATTTGTATATTATCTGGCTCGATATGGCGCTGATGGCGGCGAGTACATTGATGTTCCTGCGTATCGTGCACAAAGGATGCTGCTTCCAGCATTTGGTGCTCTCTTGTCATTCGGCCAGTCTGACTGGCTTCCATTCTCCCTTCTCGCAACCAATGTCATTTCTGTAGCTTTGGGCACCTGGGCGCTTGCATCCCTCCTGATGGCTTCAAATGTAAGTGCATGGTATGGGCTCGGGTATGCACTTGCTATAGGTGTTTTTGGTGCAACACGCCTTACCACAACGGAACCTCTGGCATACGGCTTATCCTTGCTTGGCATTTGGTTCATATCGAAACAGCACTACTCGCGTGGCGCACTGCTATTTGCATTGGCAGGGCTAGCCAAAGAAACAACTTTCATTTTTGTCGCTGGTTACATACTGCACTGGTTACTTAACAAACAGTGGGCAAGAGCACTGCGCTTTGGTGCTATTGCAATTTTGCCCTTCGCGTTTTGGCAATTGGTGCTATTTGCCACATTCGGTGCAGTCGGAATTGGGAGTGGTGGCAATATGGCCACTGGATTCGAGTTGATACCGTTCATGGGTATTGTTCGCATCATCAGCGATGGAAGTCTACTTGTATTCGCCGTGTTGATGCCACTGATTGGCATTTTCGTTCTTGTACCGACGCTATGGGCGTTTTGGCGGGGTTGGCAGGATTGGCGATTACAGCAATGGTCTCTAATCACAACGCTGCTGGTAACACAAGCAGGGATTATGTTGTTTGTACCGTTTTCAACTTATCGGGAACCTCTAGGTATCTTACGGTTTGTCGTGGGTCTGCAGATCATGGTGATCTGGTATGCAGCAGCCAAACATCAGAAACGCGCTCTGCGCTACAGTATGTTCTGGATAATGACTTCCTTGCTTGTGATCGCAACCGACTACAACACAGGTTAAATGGCTGAAAGTCATATAACCACTACGAAAACCCAGAACCAGGCTGTGGCAGTACAAATGGCGTGACATATATTGACACCTCCCCCAGAGTAGCCACAGGGCGAAGTAGGTCCAGGCATACTCCGGGTCCAAGTGGCTGTTCATAGGGGCCGTAGATCACGTAATGCACAGCGAATCCGTTCGTGCGCGTTGCGGTCTCATCGATTATCCACGAACAGTCTTCCACATTACTGCTCGCGTACCAATCTATGACCAAGCGCAGGCGTGTCTCCGCGTTGAACGTCTCAGAGGGGTGGCCATAGACAGGACGTGCCTTTGCGACGATCGGAACCCAAACCCCGATTGTTGGGGCTGTCATGATGACGTCAGTAGAAGTTGCGGACTGACCTATCCAGGCGAGTGCATGACGATAGTCCTCACGAAGGAGAGCATCACCCTCTGCTTCGGCCTTATACAACGGAAAAATTGGCAGAAAGATCACCAGCAATTGGCTCAGACTTAGTACAGGAATTGCAATGACATACAGCCAGAACTGCATTCTAGGTGGTTTGAACACGCGTTTGAACCAATAGTCGTCCAGTGATCTTGTCGCAAAATATGCAACAGGCAATACCAGACCAAGGCCAAACGACATACCTCCAAAAACAGGTAAAAAAATAAATATCAAAATAGCGGCTAACCAAAACAACATGAAGCGGTCACCATCCGCTTCCAGTCGGCGCACTGCACGCACCAGTCCCGGGAAACTCAGGATCAATAGTACGCCTAAACCAAGTATCAGGCTCAGAACTCCGGGCGCAGATAGTTGGCGCTGACGCAGCCAAATCTCAAATGCCGGATTCTGCAGTGCAGTCAAAACATAATAAGCGGTCAGGGGCAAAGTAGGGATTACAAACCAACTTAACCAACTTAGTTCACGACGCGGAAGCCGACGGTACGCAACTGCCTTTGCCACCACGCTCGCAATCAGGGCCAGCGTAATGGGCAACAGCGCCAACCCGTATAAGATAGCCAGGCTCAATCCAAGAAAGATTACTGGCGCACCAGTATGCGCATCGAGCTGTTGGTCCGCTCCTGGACGGAAGACAGGTATGAACTCTGCAGCTGTTAACGCCAGACATGCAGTAGCCAGCGGATAGTGTATGCTCACCAGCGCCCCATAAATAGGGAAAGCCAGGGGGGAATTCAGATCGACAGTCGTCATCTCTCCCGTAAACAGGAAAACGATCCATCCCAATCCTGAACCCACTGTCGCGAGAACGAAGAAAGTACGTCGCGCCTTAACACGCGTCCAGGTAACAGCCGCCAGTTGATACAATGCGGATAACATAAAGATACTTGCAAGTATTCGGCCTACCTGGAATATCAGTTCAGCTGGCAGCAAAGAAATACGTGTCAGATGTCCAAGCAATATATAGAAAGGTTGCACCATAACGGCCACATGCTGATCTGGGGTGTGCATAAACTGCACCAACCACTCACCTGATTCTCCTTGTAACATACGGGATAGATAGGTAGTGGCATCAACGTGGTGATGCAATACTCCCATGAAGCGTGCCTCGGGCGACGCCAGGGCGATTAGCAAAAATGGCAAGAAGCTTATGCCAACGATAGCCACACTAACTATCGTCACCCACCGCCATTCAGAGCGTGCGACGTAACCTGTCAAGGTCAATACGATCTCTCGCCTAAGGGGTCTGTTCGCGTCAAAGCCATAGAATAGGTTATCATGAATCGGGCAGGCAAAGCCTTATGGTTTTATGGAACCAAAATCAGGCTTGTCTTCATCATTCAGGCAACAGCGTAATGATACAATAATACACAGCTTGCTACGTGCTTCACAGGAAATCAATGTTATGAACGCAATCCAGCGCCTGTATCAGTTGCAAGAGACCGAACTGGAAAGCGCTCGTTTAGCGCAGCAGAAGCAGCAAATCGAATCTGCCCTGGCTGATGATGCAGCGGTAAAGCGTTACCGCGACATACTCAATAAAGTGCAAGCAGAACTTAAACCATTGCGCCAACGATTCAGTGAGCTGGAACATCAATTGGAAGCGAATCAGAATAAACAGCGCGCAACAGAAGAGCGGTTGTACAGCGGCAACATCAAGAACCCTAAAGAATTACAGGACATGCAACTGGAAGTCGAATCCCTGAAAACGTGGCGGGCTCAATTGGAAGAACGAATGCTTGAAACCATGCTTGCCGTCGAAGAAGCGGAAGAAGCCTTTAGGGCGGCTCAAAAACAATTTGACGCGGCTGTCACCTCAGCGGCCAGTCGTAACAGCGAACTACATGAAAGATTGTCTGAAATTCACCTGCGTCTGCAAGCCAATGAGAGCCAACAAAAAAAACTGCGTGGTGAAATTTCGCCTGTGCTGCTCACGGAGTATGAAGTGGCCAAACCTAAAAAAGCACAACGACCTCTGAGTTTGCTTAACGGCGATACTTGTACCGTCTGTGGGGTTGCACAAGTTGAGTCTGTGGTCAGAGCGGTAAGAAGTGGACAGGAAGTCACACGTTGTCGAAACTGTCAGCGTATTTTGGTTCAGGTTGACTGAAAACATAGATTAGCTTAATACCTGTTGTCAGATTCTTCACAGAAACTTTTACCGAAGGACGTGCTATGGTCAAGCGTAATCAACGTCGTTTACCCAGCTTATATGACGCACCGTTTGGCCAACGAGCGCCATCAATCAGCATCCCTCAAAAACATGCGAACCGGTACGGTGACCGACGACACTTGGCAGAGCTTGTTCATTTCTGTCGGACCCATCATCTTCATGGCCATGTCTTCTCTCTGGAACAGATACTTGTCGAGCCCCGCTTCTACGCATTGCTTCCCCTTGTTGATGTACCAGAAGAGGACACAGATCCTGATGTTTTTGAGATAATCCCGAGAAATCACATCCATCCGTATTTGCACGCCGCATACAATCTGCCTACACTCGGCGTTAACGACCTGAGCAAGGGGAACCGGCATCTCGCAATTTTGGGGCTACCTGGAAGTGGTCGTACCACTGCCCTGGCAGCAATAGCGCTCTGGAGCCTCGCACTGGTTGAGTTCGATCCGCCGTATGACAAAATCCAGGCAGAGATTGACCGCCGTGAATCAGAACTTTCGAAAGAAGAGCGTACCGAGCGTATCCGTCACCGCATTCGCGTTGCTCAAAAGGCACAGCAGCGCATGGCACAGAGCGATGGCAGGTCATATAAGATTGGCGAGGACCCGGAAGTCAACCAGATCGAATCCATCAAACCATTTCGTGAGCGCCTGCCGATCTATCTACATCTCGACAATCTTGATATCCAAACCGACAACCGTCAAAGCGATCCAGCCGAACCTCTGATCCGCGCTGTACAGTTGCAACACACTTATCTGACATCAAAAACACTCCCGACAAGCCTCTACCGTGCGATCAGCAGGCAGCAAGCAATCGTTCTGATTGATGGTTTCGACGAGCAGTCCGGTGACAGACAAAACATCATCAAAAGCTGGCTCGATGCGCTGATGCGCCTGTATCCAGACAATTACTATATCCTGACGGCCCTCCCAATGGGCTTTCACTGGATGACCGAGATGGGGATCACCCCAGTTTACCTGCGTCCGTGGTCGCTCATTGAGGCATCACAGGCGGTACAAAAGCACATCACGACTTCACAGCTTGAAGTTGATGAGAATAATCTCGCTCAACTACAGCGGACAAGTCGTGCACTACTTCCGGTTGAAATTGCATTACGAACGCAATCATTCATTCGACGCGACGGCCAACTCCCGGAAAACCGCAGCGATTGGATTATTGATTACCTGAACAGTCGCCTTGATGACGCAGAGGCATGGCGCCCATTGCTAGAACGCATGGCACAGATCAAACTTGATTCCAACGAGGTTACCTTACGTCAGTTAATCGCTTCAGATAAAGAGCAACCCATATGGACACCATTCGGCATCACGACCAAACCGCTAGATACAGCTAAACCGCTAAATGCGGAAAGTACAAATGCCTCGCCTGAAGTTGCAGCAGAAGGCTCGTCGGAGAACACAGAAACATCGCCCAATGAAGGTGTACCGGACTCACGTCGTGACACGACCCGATCTTTAAGACGCGCACTGTCGTATCTGGAACAGGCTGGTGTGATAATTGGCGGCGCTAGTGGTAGATACCGTTTTCGGCAGTCACAGATTGCCGCCTATTTGGGGGGAATGAGTTTAGTCGATCAGGATGAAGACGTACTGGTCGAAAGGGCACTAAAACCTTCGTGGCATGAGGCATTCGGCTACACATCAGAACATCGCAGCATCGATAGCGCTGTAAGCGCATGTCTTACAGCGCCACTTGACATTCAATACAGCACCATCAGTCAGATGGTACGTTGGCTGAGCTATGCAGGTAAGCGTGCTGGCTGGCGCCCTCAATTACTGCGCTTGCTTGGCAATCTGGTTGTCGCACCTCACCAGTATGTGGCGCTCCGCGAGCATATTGCCGCAGCATTGATCAGCAGTCAGGATGAAGGCGCGTTGGTCATAATGCGCACTGCTCTTCAGAATCAGAATGCGGACATTCGTACGCTGGGATGCCTCGGGTTGGGCGCACTGAGGGACACGGCCGCCATTAAGCCATTGGCTGCCCTGCTAAAACATGCAGATAACGACGTGCAGGTCTCAGCGACGCTTGCACTGGGTGCAATAGGAACACAGCCGGCACTGCTTGCAATGGTCGAAGCCATGCAACATTCGGAAAGCCGCAGCGTGCGACGTGCTGCTGCAGAAATGCTGGCTATGTATCCAGATGTTGGCTATGAAACACTGTATGATGCAATTAACGAAGTTGAGGATATATTGCTGCGTCGTGCAATTCTGTTTGGTCTGGGGCGCGTACGCACAGATTGGGCGCTGATCACAATTAACGAGGTAGTCTCCTCGGCTGAAGAAGAATTCTATGTGCGGTTAGCAGCAATGGAAGTGTTCCGTATGATCTACGAGGCAGAAAATCAGGGTGTACACAACTATCCTGAATTAGCAGGTGTGCCATGGCTACTCGATTTTGCAGAGCAGCAACGGCGGCTGGGCGAACTACCACGCGATGCTACAGCTTTGGATGTCCTTCAATATGCGATGACTAAAGGCCACCCTCAACTGCGCTATCTGGCCTTGGTAACCAGCAGCCAGCTTGGAATCAAGGACGTGTTAGATGCAATATACGTACGCCTGAATGACAAGCATGAGGCGATCCGGGATTCCGCATATCGTTCACTCATGAGCCTCTCGCGGCAATTCGGCATATCATTACCCGCACCTGTCAAGGTGAACGCAGACGCAGACCCCGCTTCGGACACAATGTTTGAAAGCGCCTGAGAAGGACCTTGTCCATTATTCAGTTGCGGTTGAGACCTCGGGCGGATTACAAGCAAAAATACTTATCGAATCCGTATGGAAGGTAAACTGATTCTCACCTGCAAGCAGAACTACGCGGTATCCTTGAATTTCTGCAGGATCATAGGTTGTGCCATTCTGTGGACACCCCAGGCTGGTATCAGTCCAGATAACTGCTTCCAGTTGTGCAAGCCGCACACGTCTTAAAGGCAAATCCAGCTCGCGCGCAACGCGCTGTTGAGCCAGCGAAAAGAATTCCTCAGCACTTGGGTCGATTAACAGAAGCAGCTGATCGCGAGCCGGCTCATCACCGGAGCACAATACAAACGTATCCGGTAGCGCAACCCGATAGCGATGAACAATACCACCCACAAGAAATTCAACTTCATAACCGCTACGAAGCTGGTCGAACGACAATCTTCCCGAACAACCAAAATCAAAATCACTCCATTGAACGTCTGTAATCCGCGCTAGTTGCACCGCATTCGGAATGATATTGAGACGTGCTGCCAAGTCTTCTAACATATCACTCAACAGGCCATCTGGTATCGTGGTGCGGGTTTCGATCAAAGGAGACAAAGAGACCGCATTGATTTCTGCAGCAGTAGAGGTTGCTATGATGTCTACAGCAGCGGGAGGCGGTTGAGAAGTAGGCGTTAAGGTAGGAGCGATAAACGTGGCCGTTTGCGTCGGTGGTACAAGGGGAACGGTTGGGATTTGAGTGGCTGTGGTCTGGTCAGTACAACCAACCAGGATTGTGAACCAAACCAACAGCCAGGACCAAGCCCTATTCGACTGAAAGTCGCGCTTCCACATCTGCACTTGTTAGGCCTTCGATGCTCAGGAGTTTATCACGCTTTTCAGCTCCAGCGACGATTTCAATGCGATTCGGCTCAATTTCAAGCAGTCTCGCCAAAAAGCTAACAAGCTCCTGGTTTGCAGCAGGATCTCCCGCTGGGGCGGCCTGAAGACGAACTTTTAGCGTGCCATCTTCCGTTTTCCCGGCAATCTCGGTGGCCACAGCGCGGGTTACCACGCGTACACCAATGGCAGCACCCCCACGCGCATCGGTTATTCGAAAGGGACGATCAGTCATAGGTCGTGTTCCTGGCTTATCAGTGACTAGTCCGTACGAAAGTCAACAACTAGACTTATGTGTGTTATCGCCCACATAAATCACGGGTTGCATTTATCATCAGTTTACACACGATTGTCTACAATTGACCTTGAGAAGATCGCTTCACTTAGAACCGTAGCAGCGCTGTCAGCAGATAGATGGCCAGGAAAGCAACCATCGGGCTGAAATCAATACCACTGGTCTGCGGTAGCGCTTGACGAATTGGCTTAAGCACAGGCTCAGTCAGGTCCAGCAGCAACTTCACTATCGGGTTGCTGTAGTCCAGATTCGGAATCCACGTCATGATTACGCGAGCCAGTAGAATCAGGCTGTAGATCTGCAGAGCAAAAGCGATAAATGCGAACAGTGACGCCATTGTGTTACACTCCGTTGATACTCACACTTTCAGATATGGTTTGGTTTTACAGTTCGAGTTCAGAATTCATTGTACTACTATACGAAAACCCTGTGGAGGGGTTGCAGTCACGCTTATCAGTTGCGTTCTCCGAAAATGGCAGACCCAATTCGGACAATAGTCGCGCCCTCTTCTACAGCCACCGAATAGTCATTTGTCATCCCCATGCTGAGTTCCGGTAGAGGATGAGATAGCTCAGCAACTAACATCTCACGCAATGCCGCAAGCCCTGCAAAGACAGGTCGAGTCTTTTCTGGTTCCTCTAAGTAGGGAGCCATGGTCATCAGACCGATAACCTTCAGATTTGGTAAAGCGATGATCTCCGCGACTGTTGTACGTATACTATCCCTCACGGCGCTATTCCTCTCCCAATTAGACGCTGTGAGGCCGTATTTTCCCACTTCACCGCTGACGTTAATCTCAAGAAGAACGGGCAGAATCCGTTCTTGCTGGCTTGCCTGAGCATCCAGTCTATGAGCGATTTTCGCACTATCGACAGAATGCACCTGATCAAACAGTGCTACAACATCACGTGCCTTGCGACTTTGGATGTGTCCTACCATGTGCCACGTCGGAGAGACAGCCAATTGCGTATTTATCTCGCGGATCTTTTCTAAAGCTTCTTCGACACGATTCTCGCCAAAGTCTCGGATGCCAGAAGACCAGGCCGCAATGATATCAGCGACTGGCTTGCGCTTACTGATAGCGACAAGTGTCACTTCAGCCGGATCACGTCCGACGCGCGCACAAGCCGTCGTGATGTTTGCCTTGACGCGTGCTATGTTGTCAGCGATCGTAGTCATGTAAGTTCCTGATCGAAACTGGAAACAAGCTTACAAACTGATGACAACGCCAAACCGTCCGGTCTTGCCTTTTTCTCCGCGATGAGAATAGAAATCATCCGTAGATGAATATGTACATATCCCACTGACTTCTATGTCAACGACACCTACGCGCTGCAAATCCAGGCAATTGGCTGCCCACAGGTCGACATATGCGCTGCCGTCTGCCGTATCACGTCGCACAAACTCACTGGCTTCGTCCCCAAAATAGGCATAAAGCGCATCGACCACTTCTTCGCCCACCTGAAAAGTATCTTGAGAAATGCTGGGACCAATAATCACCTGTATATCTTGAGGATTGGAGCCAAAACAGCTCTCCATGGCACGTACCATGTTGGCCGCCATCCCCTGCACAGTGCCGCGCCAGCCTGCATGTGCTAACCCGACAGCACGTTTTACCGCGTCATAATACAAAAGAGGGACACAGTCAGCGTATCGCATTACAAGCGGTAAATCCGGTTTGTTGGTAACGACACCGTCTGCACGATCCAGCCATCGACGTGCCTTGAGCGGCTGTAGCGCACATACAACGTCTGCGCCATGAACCTGCCAGGTAGTGCAGGCATTGTGACCTGGAACCTCAAGTACGGAGTAGACACGGTCATGATTCTGGCGCACCGCCCGCGGGTCATCGCCTACGGTGCCACCTAGATTTAACGACCCCCAGACCCCCGAGCTTACGCCGCCATGGCGTGTGAAGATTCCGTGCTTCAGGTGAGGCCACCGCTCGCTCCGATAATACTTGATGCCATCAACATGAATGACCTGCACGCTGCCTACCCCACTTTTTTTTGAAGTTCAGGGCCATTATAGCGGGACGATCTGATGATTTGAACCCATACGAAGCCTGGCACTCCGGTTAACTTCAGTGACCCGTACAGCTTTACCGGGCCCGTTGTTCAGTATCTTTGTTCCATGTTATACTCGATTCGCAATCGTAGATCAGGGCATCTGCAGCAACCTCTTCGTATCTAGACTATAATATTAGTGATACAAGGCACGAGTGTGGAGCGGCTGCGATCCAATCTGGGATCGCTGTGTCTAGATCAGGCGATCGCATTTGCAGAGCTTTTCTGGCGAAGGCAGCAAACAAAGTATGATCAAAGTACTCATTGTTGATGACCACCCGCTTTACCGCGAAGGTCTTTTGCGTGCATTATCCTTTGAAGAAGACATCGAAGTTGTGGGCATAAGCGAAGATGGCCATACGGCGATTCATGCGACTGATCAGCTAACGCCAGATGTTGTTTTGCTGGATGTTAATCTGCCAGGCATGAATGGACTACAGGTAGCCCGGCGACTTAAGTCATCGGATAACGGCCCGGTGGTGGTCATTCTCACGGCACATCATGATGATGAACAAACGTTGCACGCGATGCGCTCTGGTGCAGCAGCCTACTGCGCCAAAGATGTCGATGCAGATACGTTAGTCAAGGTTATACGGGAAGTAGCCAACGGGTTCTACGTAATTGGCAGCCAGCGTATGACTCATACAGAATTCCTGCACTGGATGAATGACAAGATTGAAGATACAGCAGGCCCATATACCGCTGACGCTGATGCTCACTTTATTCCTCTTAGCCCACGCGAGATGGAAATCCTACAACATGTGACCAATGGGCTGATTAATAAAGAGATCGCACTCAAGCTGGGAATCAGCCAGCAGACCGTCAAGAATCATATGACATCAATTTTGAAAAAACTTAACGTTAACGACCGTACACAAGCGGCTATTATGGCGTTGAGACGGGGCTGGGTGCGTATTGATGATGGCGAGAGAGATTATTGATTCATCATCCAATAGACCATCTTATGTTATGCCTTTATTGATCGCTTTCTTCCTTCACCCAACACCCAACCCATCGTAAGGTTCCTGCGAGTCGGAAGGCAAAGACGGTATGGTGAATTTTCAGACAGACTTCGACGACGACATGTTCGATGAAGGCGAACGTGACCCACGCGATGAACTCATAGATATGATCACCAGTGAGATGGAGACTGCCCGCAAACGTATGGTTGAAATCCGTGACCAGATTGAAACCATGCAAAACTCGGTCGAACGCGAGCAAAACAGATACAGCGGCATTGCTGCAGAATTACGCAACCTCAAAGACAATCTGGATACTGTACCACGCGAAGACATACGTGATCGATATGATGAGGCGCTGGACGCACGTTTTCGTTTAGCGACTATGCGTGGACAACTCGAAAAATTCGAAGCCAATTATCAGATACTCGAACAGAATCAACAGTTGTTCGCCCGGAGCCTCGATATACTCCAGGGACATTCAAGCATTGGAGGACCTGGGGGAACACCTGTAACGCCGATCGACGTTGTAGGCATTATTCGCGCGCAAGAAGAGGAACGCCAACGTCTGGCTCGACAGATGCACGACGGGCCTGCACAGTCTTTGACTAACTTCATCCTGCAGGCTGAAATTTGCCAACGATTGTTTGACCGCAATCCTGATCGCGCTGCCGAAGAACTGGAAAACCTCAAGTCCAACGCCTCCAAGACGTTTCAAAAAGTGCGTGATTTCATCTTCGACCTTCGTCCTATGATGCTTGATGATCTGGGCGTGGCCCCCACTGTAAGGCGCTACGTCGAGTCTTTCCGTGAGAAGAACGATATCGCGGCGAGTGTTGAGATTATCAACGAAGATCGACGCCTGGAGAACTACCGAGAAGTAATGGTATTCCGCAGCATTCAAGATATCCTGAGCATGGCTCGTGACTATGCTGCCCCGACAGAACTGTCCATTAAGCTCGACATGTCAGGAGACATCATAAAGGCCAACATAGAAGATGACGGGCGTGGCTTTGATGCCAGTGCGCTGGCAGATGAAGATTATGAAGACACCGGTGGAGATGCACGTATACAGGCACTGACCCACCTCCGCGATCGTTTGGAACTCGTCGGTGGAACGTTGAGCGTCCACAGCACCGAGGGAGATGGCAGCGTCATTCGTGTTGAGATTCCGGCCGAATAGGTCGACCCTGGTCAGGGCTAGATGGCCCTATAAAGCTTGCCGGCACCGCTAAAACGGCGCAAAGATTTGTGAGTTCGCCGACGTTTAGTACTAAAGTAGTGCTCTCGGGTGAGTTTGACTTTATCAGCCCTTGGATTACACTAATGACGTGGGATGACGCGATCTTAACGACATTTATGCAGCTTTTTGAGTTACGCTAGCAGGGAACACCGGAGCAGCACCGGTGAAGCTATAATGATACGCCACCAACAATCGGGGCGCCCCCTATACGGAGTAAGACATGAACAGAACCGTCCTGTTGATCCTCGGTCTACTTATAATCCTTGCCGCCGTCGTGGGGGTCATACTCCTTTCCCAAACGGGTGGCGGGACACCTGCGGCTACAGCAGAACCAGCTGCCGACACAACGCCAGAGGTGATTAACACCGCAGCCACACCGGAGCCAGAACCTGAAACGCAGATTCAGGTCGTAATTGCTGTACAGGAAATTCGGCGTGGCACGATCATTGATAGCACAATGGTCGATACCCGCAATTTTGACGAGGACTTTGAATTCGCGACCACTTTCTCATCGGTTGAAGATGTCATAGGGCGTGTTGCTCGGACAGATATTTTCCGTGAAGAAATAATCGTGGATAGCAAGGTTGTTGACTCACGAGATGTTCTGGCTGCAGAAGGCTCGGATGCTGCCCTACTTGTGCCACGCGACCGCGTCCTGATAGCAGTTCCGATGGATCGTCTGACAAGTATTGCCTACGCGATCCAACCGGGTGATACCGTCGACATAATCATTTCCTTCCTGTTTGTGGATGTGGATCCGGCTTTCCAATCCAGAGAGCCAAATGCCTTCACCTTTATCAATCCTATTCGCAACGATGATGGCACCTTCAGCTTGGGAATCACCGAAGACGCAGTCGTGGTGGAAGGCCGTTTCGACACGCGTGTGGTGCCGAACGTCGGAACCGTTCCAGTAGTCGTTGGGCCATCTGAAGAACCGCGCCCAAGACTGGCTACACAAAGAACGATTCAGAATGCTCGGGTAATTCATGTTGGCGACTTCCCGAACAACGGTGTACTGTTCCCAACACCAACACGTCGTCCAGCTGACGATGCCACACCTCAGCCTGCGGCAGCACGTCCAGCAGCAGCGGAGACAGCTGTCCCGACCGAAGTTGTACGCCCTGATATCGTCGCTCTGGCGGTAACACCACAAGAAGCGGTGATGATTACCTGGTTTGTCGAAGCTGGAATACCGATCAATTTTGTCCTGCGTTCGCCAACGGCAACATCACTGGCCGAAACCGATCCTGTAACGCTCGATTACATCATGAACCGTTACCGTATCGCGCTTCCTGAGTTGCTCCCTTACACCATCGAACCTGCGATACGAAGCATCCGTCAGTTGGATGTTGGTGATCGTATTTCACTCAGTGACGATGGCAGCAACGCGGACGAATAAGCATGTAAGCCAGCATGACGAGAATAGAAATGAACCAGCATGTGTATCACCATGTGCTGGTTCATCCGTTACGATAGGTGATACAGTTTTTGCGCAAGAGGACCTGTGTTTTTCCCAAACAACTCGTTGTGAACATTGATCAAGCTCTTGTGGTTACAAAGTACAAGCGATGTGTTGCGCAATAAAATGAAGCAAACTTTTCAGCATCAAAGACGCTGTAAGTGGTGATCAAAAAGCGCATAAAGCGAAGTCAGGGACAACTATGAAATCTCAGCCTCCCGTTGATGATGGCGGTAACGAAATTATCAAAATCTTGCTCGTTGACGATATCCAAGATGCCCGTGATGGTATACAACGGCTACTGTCATTCGAACAGGACTTCCGAGTGGTAGGCTCAGCAGTAAACGGCCGAGAAGGTGTGCGCAAAGCCCAGGAACTTCAGCCGGATATCGTCATCATGGACATCAATATGCCGGATATGGACGGCCTGGAAGCGGCAAGCCGTATCACAAAAGCACTGCCGTTCGTCGGCGTAATTATGATGTCCGTACAGGATGATCCAGATTACCTTCAGCGTGCGATGCTCGCCGGTGCGCGGTTCTTTTTGAGCAAGCCCCCCTCAACTGATCAACTCTACAACACGATACGTAACGTCTACGAACAGTATCGTCCCATCAGAGAGAAATTTCAGCGATTATCGGATCCCTCTCTTTTCAGAGAAGAGGAGAAGAAACCGACCACGCCCGGTACACGTGCGGGCAAAGTCATCGCAGTCTACAGTCCCACTGGTGGTGCAGGGTGCACAACAATAGCCACAAATCTGGCATCTGGCTTGATGCGAGAGAATGTGAAGACCCTTCTCGTCGATGGCGACGTTGAATTCGGTGATGTGGGTGCATTCTTGGATCTGCGTTCACAATCCACGTTGGCTGATCTCGTTGAAGCAGCCAACGATATTGATGCCGAGTTTTTCGACAACATCGTTGCCACCCACAATAGTGGTATGCGTGTCCTGCTCGCGCCACCGCGTCCCAACATTGGGCAGGAAATCCGGGATCAGAATCCAGAAGTCGTCGCAACTATCATTGAACAAGTGCGGCACTTCTATGACTTTACGGTCGTGGATACACCCAAGGCCATAAACCACATTACCGCTTCGATCATGGATGTGGCTGATCGAATCGTACTACTTGTGACGCCTACGTTGCCCGCGATCAAGAATGTGCGTGTCGTACTCGATCTATTTGATCGTAGCGGCATCCCGCGTGAAAAAGCGATGCTGATAGTGAATAAAGCTATCGAGAACCCAACTCGTCACCAGAAAGCACATCCTACCCCTGATCGGATTGAGAAATATCTCAATCAGCCGATACGAGGTATCGTCCCTCTCGTTGAAGAATATTTTATCCTCAACGCGATTAATAAAGGGGTACCTGTAATCGCCATGCGCGAGCAAAACAAGCCAATTATTAAGCGCCTGATGGATCTTGCAGATACGATCCAGACTGAGTTGGTTGGTGAGGCCGAAGAAGAAACTGATACCGAAATATTGCGTGGTGGCAAACGTTTCTCGTTCCCATTCGGTAATCGTTAAGCACGTCTAGTCTTCTAGACGACCTGTCGGACAACATCACGTTCAGCAAACATCCCGAAGAGGGTTTCTGCTCAGGGCGGAGCCTACATGAAGAAGTGAGGGAGAACGGTCATGTCATTGTTACGTCAAATGAGAAGCGGTGGTTCTGGCAATCAAGGTCAGGGGAATGATGGAGGTGACCGCAATAATCCTCCGACTAACGCACCTAAGCGGACACCTGTTAATCAGGCAAAGAAGCCCAATACCAGCGATGCGTATGCAGATCTTAAATCGCGGGTTCAGAACAAACTGCTAGCCGAACTTGACCCATCAATGGATGTCAATCGTCGCGAAGAAGTGCGGCGCCAGATTCAGGAGCTGTTTAACAGTATCCTAATCGAAGAAAACATCGTCATGAATAAACAGGAGCGTGATCGGCTCCTGGAGAGCATTAGCTCGGACATCCTTGGACTTGGGCCGCTCGAACCATTATTGGACGACGACACCATTACGGAAATTATGGTGAACGGTCCAAAAAACGTCTTCGTAGAGCGTAAAGGCCAAATCACACTCGCCGGTGTCAGCTTCGAGAGCGAAGAACACGTACTCCGAATTGTTGATCGTATCGTTGCTCCCCTGGGCCGACGCGTGGACGAGAGTCAACCAACGGTCGATGCGCGCTTGCAAGATGGATCGCGTGTGAATATCGTCATTCGCCCAATTGCCCTGTGTGGCCCTACGATCACCATTCGTAAGTTCTCCAAAACGCCTTTCACCTGGGAAAAGCTGGTCGAGTACCGCACGATGACAAATGAAATCGCGCAATTTCTGCGTGCATGCGTTATCGCGAGCTTGAACCTCGTGGTTTCAGGGGGTACTGGTTCGGGTAAGACAACCCTGCTGAACGTACTGTCAAGCTTCATTCCCAACGATGAGCGTATTATCACCATCGAGAACGCAGCGGAACTACAACTACAGCAGGAACATGTGGTCTCATTGGAAAGCCGTCCCAAGAATATTGAAGGCAAGGGCGAAATCACCATTCGCGATCTAGTTGTGAACAGCCTGCGTATGCGCCCTGAACGCATTGTGGTGGGTGAATGTCGTTCTGGCGAAGCACTCGACATGCTTCAGGCGATGAATACAGGTCACGACGGCTCGATGACGACACTCCATGCTAATTCGCCGCGAGACTGTGTCTCTCGTCTTGAAGTGATGTGCTTGATGGCAGGCATGGACCTACCAACTCGAGCAATCCGAGAGCAAATTGCTAGCGCTGTCGATTGTATTATCCAGCAGTCTCGCCTTCGTGATGGTTCGCGCAAGATCATCAACATCACCGAAGTACAGGGCATGGAAGGCGAAATGATCACGATGTCCGACATTTTCGAGTTTGAGCAAACCAGCTACGAAAGTGGCCGCATCGTTGGTCGTATACGTCCTACGGGGCTACGCCCACGCTTCATGGATCAGATTGAAGACGCTGGCATTTCTTTGCCACCCACGGTCTTCGGTGTTCCGGGTCGACGGTAGTCGGTTAAAAACTCGCCTTGGTCGGTATAGTTAACGACCGGGAGATATCATGATTTTTGAGCTGGTATGCCAGATGATAACTGTTAGCTTGTTGAGGTTACGCCGACATGTTTGAACTGCAACCGACACAACTGCTGATATTGGGCGGAGCCGGGGTAGTGGCAGTAGCGATCATCCTCTTCGGAGTGATCACAAGCCGCCGTGAAGATGCTATTGCAGTGCGTCTCGAACAGGTCGAGCGTGATATGCAAGAGATCGAGTTCATCCCCGTTTCTGAAGAGGATGCTGAAGACAGTGGCGTTCTGGATGAAGGTCGAAGATTACTTGCTCCATTGGAGCGGTTTGTCTCCGAGCGCAAGTTTGGTCAGTCGATGCGGCGTAATCTGGCCCGTGCCGATATCAAACTGAAGGTCTCTGAGTACATTGTCCTGCATTTTGCTAGTGCTGCCGGATTCTTTACATTTGGCTGGCTGATCCTGTTCCGTGGCGACATTGTCATGTCCACAGTAGCGGGCCTGGTAGGATTTCTCGTACCGCGTATTTACGTATCGAGAGAAATCAGCAAGCGCTTAATCGCGTTTGAGACCCAACTGCCTGACACCTTGGGGTTGTGGGTAAATGCTTTGCGTTCTGGCTATAGTGTGCTCCAGGCTATGGAAGCGATTGCTCAGGATGCCCCAGAGCCAACAAAATCAGAATTTAGGCGTGTCGTTCAGGAAGTGCAGATTGGTATCGACATGCCTGATGCACTTGAGCACCTTTTAGAGCGTCTTGATAGTCCTGATCTTGATCTAGTTGTGACCGCAGTGAACATCCAGCGAGAAGTCGGTGGTAATCTGGCGGAGATACTTGGGGTCATCGCTGAGACGATCCGAGAGCGTATTAAGCTCAAGGGCGAAATCCGCGTACTCACGTCACAGGGACGCATTACCGGCTACATCATCAGTGCATTGCCGATTCTCGTTGCGTTGTTTCTCTATGTGATTAACCCTGCTTATATGGGCCAATTGTTCACAAATCAAAGCTGTGGTTGGCCAATGCTAGGATTGGGCCTCGCGTTAATCGGCATTGGCGCTGCGATCATTCAAAAAATCGTTGACATCGAAATCTAGGCCATCACCTGAGTACATGATAGTCAGGAGGCAATGACGATGGAAGTTTTGCAGCAATTTGGGCCGCTCATTCTTGTACTGCTTGGCCTCGGTGTGGTTGCCGGACTTGTCGTAATCGGGGTGCGCGAGGATCGCGAACGCGATCCCTTACAGGACAAGCTAGCATACTATACGATCAACGAGATCGAAGTGCAGTCACTGGAAGATATCGAACTAAAGGTCAGCTTCCGTGATCGCGTGATTATGCCCATTATCAAGCGTCTGGGTAATCTAGTCGCGAACATTACACCGCAGCAGCGACTGGAAAGCATACGCCGCCTGATCGAGCAAGCTGGCGTCAACAGTGAGCCTGCGACGTTCTTCATCCAGCAGATTTTCTTTATGGTTGTGCTCGCTGGTGCGGGTTTTCTGCTTGGTTTTGTTGTACTCAGCTCTGACACGCTTCAGGGCATCGCATGGGTTGCAGGTGGGGCTGCTCTAGGTTACTACCTGCCGATGCTGCAACTACGAAGCAAAATACGTCGGCGACAGGACATCGTCATTAAGGCGCTCCCAGACGCACTCGACCTACTCGTTATTTGTGTCGAGGCAGGCTTGGGCTTCGACCAAGCTATGGGTAAAGTCTTTGAAAAATGGGATAACGAGCTAGCGCTAGCCTTTGGTCGTGTACTGCGCGAGATTCAGTTGGGCAAAGCGCGCAAGGTAGCGCTGAAGGACATGGCAGACCGCATGGATGTGCCCGACGTCAACTCTTTTGTTGCGGCCATCATTCAAGCTGAGCAGTTGGGTGTTAGCATGTCCAAAATACTGCGTGTCCAGGCAGATCAAATGCGTGTTAAACGTCGTCAACGCGCACAGGAGAAGGCACAACAAGCACCTGTGAAGATGATGATACCAATGGTATTGCTCATCTTTCCCTCCATGTGGATCGTGCTACTTGGGCCTGCGCTGTTACAGGTGATGGACACCTTCGGCAATCTATAGTAGGAGTGTCTGGTCTGGTGTTTGCATGCCCGGCTGAGGCCGGGCTTTTTGATACAGACAGCATCAATTAAATGTGGTGCCTCATGATAAAAAACCACCTTAGACAACTTGGCACCTGGCTGACAGACCTTGTCTTTCCGCCTTGCTGCAATAGCTGTGGCCGCGTAGATACCCTGTGGTGCGATTCCTGTTTGGTAGAGTTACAGCGACTACCGCTGCAGCCTATTTATAGCAATCTGCAACATCTAGATGGCTGTGCAGCCACCACTGAACACACAGGTATACTGCAAGCAGCAATACATGCCTTTAAGTATCTCGACCAACAACAGCTTGCGCATCCCCTAGCAGACCGTCTGGGAATAGCACTCCAGGAAACACAATGGACATACGACAGCATAATTCCGGTACCATTACACATCTCACGATTCAAGGAACGGCGTTATAATCAAAGTGAAGTGTTGTGCAATGCCCTCATGGGTGTAACCGGGCAACCCGTTAAATCAGGAGTGCTCATGCGCCATCGGCACACCCCACCTCAAGTCGGTCTCAACCGACAACAGCGATTGATCAATGTTGCTGATGCTTTCATTGCCACGCAACCTCTCACTGGCGAACGCATTCTTCTCATAGACGATGTTCAAACCACGGGTGCTACACTCCAAGCCTGTGCCCAGGCGATGCGCAACTCGGGTGCGAATCGTATTTACGCACTCACCGTAACTGCCGCGCCCTTATCCTAAATTACGCTTACAATGCTGTTTTCAGAAAGGTTCCGGCATGGACGTTAGAATTCATGGTACAAATCTCAATATTACCGAAGAGATGGAGGAATTCACGCGACGCCGTATCGAGCGACTTGGGCGATATCTTCCCAACATCCGCACGATAACTGTTGAATTTTCGCATCACAACAGCAAACGCGGTCCCGACATCGTATCAGCGCAGATCACTGTACATCATGAACGCGGAGCGATCTTACGCGCTGAAGAGAAGCTGGAAAAAGATAGCCGTGAAACAGTCAAATCCGCGCTTAATGGGGCGATCGACAAGATGTATCGTCGCATAACACGTTTCAAGGGCAAACGCGATAGCAAGCGCCTGCGCGAAGTCTATGTTGCGACGATGGATGAGTTAGCTCTGGCTGAACCCCTGCCTGAAGATATCGCAACAGAACTGGATGAGAATTATATCTCAGAAGCACCCGATGCAACTATCGCCGAGCCCGAGATCATTCGTCGTAAGCGAATCGTGGGCAACCCCATGAATGAAGCAGAGGCAATCGAACAGATGGAACTGTTGGGACACAGTTTCTTCATGTTCTTCAACATGGATGCTAATGAGGTCAACGTCGTTTACCGACGCGGCAGCGGCGGTTATGGTCTACTCGCGCTTGATGTCGAATAGCGTAACTAATGAGGGCGGATATTGTGTCCGCCCTCACCTGTTGTCTACCTCTTTACACAGGTAGCTCAGCGCAACATATTTCCTAAACTCATACCACGCCATCATCGCGCTAAGGCGGAAACCGTGCAACCCATCCCGATAACCTTTGAGCGTGAAGAATCTCCATCGAAAATGGCGTAATGGCTGAAGCACATAATTCTGGGGTTTGGGCTTTATACCCTGATTGAACATCATCTGAGCGTCATAACGTAGATATTTGTTTTGCTTCGCGCGGAATTGAGCTACGTCTTCATAATTATAGTGGATGAAGTGGTGTTGCATGGTGCCCTCTGGGCCATCTAATATTGCAGTCTCATGCACAGGGCGATCGGGATTATAACGTGCACTGCCCACACGCAAGAGACGAGTCTGGTAATCTGGATACCAGCCTGCACCACGAGTTAGCTTACCAAATAGATAATTGTGACGTGGTATACGCCAGGCTGCGTAACCCGGTTTCTGGATTACTTCTAGCGTCTCCTGCGCTAACTCCGGGGTAACTCGTTCATCTGCATCTACAAAAAGCACCCACTCAGCACGATCGCGAACGACTTCAAGGGCTGCATTCCGTTGGCCGGCAAAATTGTCAAATTTGCGTTGAAGCACAGTCGCTCCAGCATATTCAGCGAGACTCGCTGTCTCATCCTGACTATACGAATCGAATACGATGACTTCGTCAGCAAATAGTGCTGATTCAACACAGTCCGCGATATGCGTTGCCTCGTTGTAAGTCAGAATGATGACGACAAGTGACTTCATTCTCTTCGCCTATTTTGTAGCCAACCCAATGATATGTGTATAAGCCTCTTTCAGCGCGAGCCGATCTTTTTCAGGTATATCAGAGTGTTCCAGCTGATTGAGCTTTCGTTGTACGCCAATTTTCACCAATCTGTGCGCGAGGCGGCGCTTCCAGGGGGGATAATACTTCTCAAACAGCCGTAGACGGCTCTCCCATAAGTACGTAAATGCACGCGGACGTACTTGTCCGGTACTCTTTCCACTCAGGTGTACAATGTGCGCACTTGGAACGCACATAACACGCCATCCGGCACGACGAATTCGCCAGGCCCAATCGATCTCTTCACAATACATAAAGAAATGTTCGTCAAACATGCCTGTCTGCTGAATCACTTCACTCCGCAACATCATGGTCGCACCAAGCGTAAAGTCGACCGGAAAAGGGCGATCAGCATTGTACAGATGACGGGGGTAACGTCCGTTAAAAGAGCCTTCACGCCAGCGGCCCGGTATTGGGAAGAATTCTGACCAGAGTTGCCGCAAACCCGGAAACCGGAAAGCGCCATGTTGAAAACTACCATCCTCGTATGAGAGTTGTGCTCCAACCAGCCCAATATCCGGCGCGGAGAAAAGCACATCATAAAGAGCACCAGTTGCACCGAGGATCGTTATCGTGTCAGGATTCAGGAGAAAAACAGCCTTGGGCAGATTTGTCGATACTTCGCTCTCAAATCCCAATCGCCGTAGCCCAAGATTATTTGCACGACCAAATCCCAGATTCTCTTGGCTCGCGATGAGTTCAACCTCTTTATAGTTGGCCGCGATAAAACCAGGTGTATCATCCGACGATGCGCTGTCAACCACGAGTAAGCGCCATGTGAGTGCGGTACTGTTGAGATCAGCCAGAACACTGTCAAGGGCCTGGCCTATCAGTTCGCGGACATTCCAGGTTACGATAACAACAGCAAGGTCACAGGCATTTGACATCAGCGGCCTAATTCTGCCAGATCAAAGCCTGTTTCATCGATAAATGAGATGAACTCTGCAAGCACCTCTGAGTCCGGGGCGACAATCGAATAAGCACCAAAAAACTCAGATAGCAGCGAAATCTCAGCTTCATCAACGGCATCAGAGTTGAGTTCCAGATGCGCGGCTTCCAGTACCGCCCGCCGGTTTTCAGGCAATGCACCCGACACTACCAGTACACCATAAGGAATGGGCACACTGAGCTGGACTGTCTCAACCTGATCCATGCGTGAATCACTTGCTTCTCCAAGATCGAGCAAAAGCGACCGAGGAACACCAGCACCGTCACATTCAGCGTCAGCGACAGCCGTTACCAGTGCGTCATAATCAGGATAGTCAAGTAGCGTACCGATACCTGCAAAATCAATATTCCTTATACGGAATTGCAACGTCGGCATCATCCAGCTTACGGCATCATCAGCGCTGATTCGGCAGATTGTGCTACCCTCGATCGCACCGGCAAGATCATCACCCAGTTCACCGTTTAGAATAAACTGAGATCGTTCTCCAAAGCGTAGCTGACTACCTCGCTCGCTTTGCAACATCAAAAGGGCTTCGCCGCATTGTCGTGAACGCGCTGCAGCATAGCCAAACCCATCCAGCCACGCAGCAGCAGCATCGTCTGGACCCGTGGCTGAACAAAGCACCTCGAGCGCTCGTGCATCATCCTCCATCAGGAGGACATCGACCACTAATCCATCAATCTGTAGCACTGCTTCAAGCTCGGCCTCATCTATGACCGCTGCTTCGACATCGGATACAACGACTGCCAGACGCAACGGATTGGCTGCGGTACCAGCAGGGACCAAGGTCGACAACCATGGCAACGGCGTCGAAAAAGGCGTTAAGGTTGGAAATGGCGTCGCTGTTGCGGCACGTGCCCCACAGGCAGCCGTCACCAGTAGTATGAGTATCGCTGGTATAAGGATCGAGGTTCGCATTGTTACCCTGTCTGAATCAGCGCTGAAAAGATCCAAGCCTCGCCTCTATGCAACGAGGAACTGCTGTATACAACTTCATGTAATACAGTAGCACGGATAACGTCTTACAGCTATCAAGGTTGTACGAGTTGAACATCACGCGGACCGACGCGACTGTTACGCTCGCTGATTGCGACATCCTCATGAATGAGACCTGCCCAACAAGTTTGTGGATTCTGTAATGGATTGATTTCCGTCAACCGGACTGCACCCCAAACCACAGATCTTGAATTTGGTGGCAGATACTTAAAGACCTCACCATCTGCAGCGGTCTCATTGATGAGCACGTCTTCATTGCCAAGTGACCACCGATATGGGAAACTCGTTTCCGATGTTTCGCACTGTATGCCGACTCGCCACGCACCCGACGACTCCATAGCGTTCATAGCCGCAGGTGTCTGATCCTGTTGATAGACGGTGCCCGGTGGCGGCCCGGTTGTCCGAAGGGGAACGTCACTATAATTTTCAACGGTGAGCATAAATACCAGCATGTCACCAACAGGCATGGTTATTGCCTGAAAAGCAAAGTTATCCGGATCATCTGGCGGCGCAATCAGAGCGCCAACCTCGCCATTGCCACTGTAATAGCGTTCATCGTAAGGACGAGACACAAAGACAACATCAACCCCAACCGCCTGTGGAACTATCTCAGCGAAGGGCTTGCCCCCTTGTAAAATGGTCAACTCACTTTCGGCTCTTACACGTTGACCTTCTTCATCCTGCGCGAGAACCACAACCCGGTAGGTACCATCAGGCGGCGGATCAGCATTTAGATCAACGCCACCTTCATAATCAAATATAATCCGTTGCGCATCTTCGTTAATATTTCCCTCCTTCCGAGCAGAAATAGGTATTTCCTGCCCGTTTTCGCCAACCAGAAAGGCGCGCACACTAGCCCCTGGCTTGCTGACATAGACGTTGATTTCGACACGGTCATCACGTCCATCCTGATTGGGCGTAAACACAGATGGACTTATAGTAAATGTTTCAATATCCGGTAGAGGAGTATCTGCATCCCGGATATTGATCGGCCCTGATAAGGTTTGCAACTCACCCGTGACAGCATCCTCAGCTACCAGGCGCCAGGTATAGTCACCATTTGGTATGAGGCGTCTCTCTACGACGCCTCCCGTAACTTCTCCGGCATTGACATAGCCATCCACCACGCCACTAAACAGAACTTGGTAGTCCTGAGCAAACAAGGGCTGGGGCTCACGAAAGATATACTCCTGGCCATCCGCGCCGATCAGAACGAGCGATACATCAGCATTTCGTGTCAGACTGTATCGGAAGGTTGTGACATCATCGACACCATCAGCATTCGGTGTGATGAGCTCGTCATCAAATCCAGCAGCTGTCACCAGGGGTAAATCAGGATGGAGCAATAGATTACCCCCCAAGAGGACCAGGCCCAGGCCGACAGCAGCAGCTACAATGATCCAGAGCAAAGGCAGTCGCATATCTTCGCCTTCCGGTCGAATACCGGTAGTTGATGTTCTCAGTCTACAGAAGCGTTTTCTCCCGGACAAGTGACAAGTGCAGGTTAGCGTAGGCGCATCTTTGCTGAATCTGCCCGCGCTTTACATCGGCCAGAACAGGCATTAAACTAAACCATTACCCAGATTTCCTTGCAACTGTTTGATCGGTCCAACCCCCACGCAGTTAGTCCATCGGCACAGGTATCATGATAACGAAACGCCAAATAACGTTTGACGATATACATAATATTCAGCCTGGAAATGACGGGTTGGTCGATCTGCCGTTGGTTGTTTTGACGGATCAGGTCCTGCTCCCAAACAGCCTGATGCCAGTTAAGCCCCGTAATGACGCTAACAGACGCGCTATACAGCAAGGCATAAGCCATCAACAAACGGTGATGGCAGTAAAGGCAATTCATACCGAAACTGATTCAGACAGCAATACGCAAGAGTCACAAGAATATGAGCGTGTCGGTACGGAAATAGCAGTTATCGAAATGCCTCCCCTGCGCTATAGCCGCGAGTCAATCAATTTGCTTGCACAGGGTCGGCAAAGATTAGAGATTATCGACATACTACAGGTGACACCATTTCCAGTCGTGCGTGCGAGACCGTTCATAGCCGAACAAGATGCCAATGATAGCGATTTCCCGCAGGTCCTCAGATCTGTGCTTGATTTGTTTGAACATCTGGTTGATCTGAATCTGCTCATACCCGATGAAGTTGCACAACTCGTTACGCAGACTAAAGAACCACAGGAACTTGGAGACCTTATCGCAGCGACGCTGGATTTGTCTGCAGACGAAAGTCAAACCCTGCTCAGCGAACGTAACCTCAAAAAGCGTTTCGAATTCCTCCTGGTCTACCTGTCCCGCGAGATCAATGCACAAGAAATCCGCGATGAAGTTGAAACCACTGTGAATAGCGAAATGGCGCGCATCCAACGCGAGGCTTATCTCCGCGAACAGATGCGTGTTATTCAGAGCGAGCTAGGTGAAACTGATTATCTGTATGACGAGCTTGAGGCACTTCGGCAAAACATACTCAGTGCCAAGATGACGGCCGAAGCCGAGGGAAAGGCGATGGCGGAGCTACAGCGTCTGGCAACTATGCCGCCAATGTCACCAGAAGCAAGCGTCATTCGAACTTATCTCGAATGGCTGACTGAGCTACCGTGGACCAAACGCACACGCGATCGCCTGAATTTGCTGAGCGCAGAACGAACACTGGCACAAAAGCACTATGGGCTGAAGAAGGTAAAAGACAGAATACTGGAACATATCGCTGTCCGTAAACTGGCAGGCGACAAGATGAACAACCCGATACTGTGCTTTGTTGGCCCACCAGGTGTCGGGAAAACTTCGCTGGGACAGAGTATTGCCACAGCGTTGGGTCGTGAATTTGTGAGGGTCTCCCTCGGTGGCGTGAGAGACGAAGCCGAAATCAGAGGTCATCGCCGTACCTACATAGGGGCTTTACCTGGACGTATCATTCAGACAATGAAGCGGGCTGGCACGATTAATCCTGTATTCATGCTGGATGAGATCGATAAACTCAGTGCCGATTATCGAGGTGATCCTGCTGCGGCCCTTCTTGAGGTTCTCGATCCTGAACAGAACAATCAGTTCAGTGATCATTATCTCGAAGTGTCCTATGATCTGTCGAATGTGTTATTCATAACCACCGCCAACGAGTTATACCCATTACCGGAAGCGTTGGAAGACCGGCTCGAGGTGATCGAATTTCGAGCCTATACAGAAGACGAAAAGCTGGAGATTGCGCGGCAGTTCTTGCTACCAAAACAACTCAGTGCGCATGGGTTAACTCGACGTGGTATACGCTTCCAAAGTGACGCATTGCTGACCATTATTCGTCATTACACGCTTGAGGCTGGTGTACGCAATCTGGAGCGCGAAATTGGTAACATCTGTCGCAAAATCACGCGACTCGTGGCAACCAACCGCACCTACCCTAAGCGAATTACACCAGGCCTGGTCGAGAAGTACCTGGGTCCACCCTATATTTTGGAGACACGGGTGAACCAGCAGGACTATGTAGGATTAGTGACCGGCCTGGTGTGGACCAGCAATGGAGGCGATATTCAGCTCATTGAAGCATCATTACTGCCCGGAAAAGGGTCACTGATGCTGACTGGGCAACTGGGCGATGTCCTTCAGGAATCCGCACAGACCGCGATGAGCTACATGCGCTCACAGGCAACTCGCCTGGATGTGCCGCATGACGACTTTGAAAACTATGACATCCATATCCATATGCCCGAAGGTAGTGTGCCGAAAGATGGGCCATCCGCGGGCATTACGCTCGCAACAGCCATCATATCCGCGTTTACAGAACGCGCTATCCGGCATGATTTCGCAATGACCGGTGAAGTAACCTTACGTGGACACGTCTTGCCAGTGGGTGGAGTTAAAGAAAAAGTACTTGCAGCGCATCGTCACCGTATCGCCAATGTCATCCTACCTGCTGACAACAAGAAGGACCTGATCGATATTCCGAAGCAGGCAATCAAGAATCTTAAAATTCACTTTGTCGATCACATGAATCAAGTCATAGATTTGGTGCTGCTAGAAGCACCCGAACAACGTCAGCGTGACCTCGAAGCAGAACAACAATCTGACAACGACAACAGCAGTCAGGATGAGTGCGACGAGTAAAAATGGCTCTCTGGCCGAGTTAGGCAAGCCTCTATGGATAACCTGAGTGATATTCTGTCACGCCTAAAAGATGGACGAAACACCCGTCTCGATTGGTTGCCGCATGATGCACCGGTTAGTGCAATCGCAGAGACAATGGTGGCACTGGCGAATAATGCTGGAGGGGCCATCATTCTTGGCATACAGGATGCCGAAAACATCTCAGGCGTGTCCGATCCAGATGAGGCCACTGATCGGCTTATCCAGGCGGCGCTTGCTACTTCGCCACCATTGATCATTCCCATACCGAGGTCACGAACCGTTGGTGATGTCGAGGTTGTTGTAGCGCTCATACCAGCTGGCTTACCAGCAGTCTACAGCCACGAAGGCCGGTACCTGCGTAGACATGAGACGAAAAACCTCCCTCTCTCACCCCGTGACCTTCGACATTTGATGATGGAACGAGGCGAGATCAACTACGAAATGGAGATCGCCTCAGGTGCTTCACTCGAAGACATTGACTGGCAGAAAGCTGGCGATTATGTAAAACACCTTCGTGGTGCTGATGATATGCAAACAGCACTCTATAAACGTGGTTGCCTGACAAGAGAGATGGGAAACCTGAGACCAACTAACGCCGGAATTCTCCTCTTCGGAAAAGAGCCACAGCAGTTCGTTCGTGGATCAGAAATTGCGGCAGTACGCTTTGCCGGTCTCGCAATGTCAGATAAGTTCAATCGCCAGGACATCACTGGAACACTCATCGATCAGATCAAACGCGCAGAGACATTCCTTATCGATCACCTGCGGAAAGAAGTCGCTCTGAGCGATTCGATGGCACGCCAAGAGCAGTACGAGTATCCACTTGAAGCCGCGCGTGAACTCGTGGTGAACGCTGTCGCTCACCGTGATTACAGTGTCAGCGGCGATAGTATCCGGCTGTTTCTCTTCAGTGATCGTATGGAAGTATACAGTCCTGGTGGGCTGCCTGGGCCGATCACCGTCGACAACATCAAAGATGAAAGATTCTCACGAAATCCGATTATCGTGCAAGTGTTAGCCGATCTGCATTTCATTGAAAGACTAGGTTATGGCGTTGATCGTGTCATTGAACTCATGCGCCAGCAAAACATGCAGGAGCCAGAATTTGAAGAACGTGCTGGAGGCTTCCGTGTGACTTTGCGTAGTAACCGGGCGTATGAAGATCATTCTGATACAACCTCCACAAAAGCCCAAGCCGCTGTCAGATTTGATGGTACCTATCAAGGAGAAGCAATCAATCCAAGGCAAGAAGCTGCTTTAATGTTTCTCCACAAGACGCCAAATACACGTATCACCAACAGCGACTTGAAGCAAATGTTCCCTGATGTTCACCCAGAAACCATCAGGCGAGACCTGGTGGATCTTGTCAACAAGAAGGTGTTGATGAAGATGGGCCAAAAACGCGGATCCTACTACGTCCTCCGCCGCACGGAAGACAGTACATCTGAGCAAGAGGAAAAAGTGTCGGATACCAAGACCCAGGACTGAGATGCCGTTGGGGTATCGTTGGGATTCATCGTTGGGCTTATATTCTCCACATGGTATGCTATCGCAACGTATATCGGACAACTCTAGGCCCATGCTGTTTGATCGTGGGATGTGACTATGCGCAACGCCAATTCATCGCTTTCAACCCTATCCGCATGGCCTAGAGTGCTGGCGTTAATTGTACTGGCACTCACCATGGCGGCCTGTGACACCCTCTCCGCCCCAACTGCCACGCCCACAGTCACTGCGACTATGACGGCAACGGCAACGACTTCACCTACGCCAACGACAAGCCCCACAGCTACAGAAACTCCGACGCCAACAGTCACGCCGACGGTGACGCTGACACCCACCGCGACGCTGACGCCGAGCATCACACCTACCCCGTCAATTACACCTCTGCCTGAAATCAGTCGTGTTTTCGATAACTGGGACCGAGTTGATCTGCCAGACATAATCACTGACGGAATCGACAACCCACTGATCATATTTGCGAATAGCAACAATCAGCAAAATATCGCCAATATAGCGACGGCAGAACCAGCGAATCGAGTGTTGACTGTGTACGCGGTGCAGCCAGGTGCACCCAACAGCCGCATTCCATTGCTTGAGCTTGATGTCTCAACGAGTAATCGCATCTATGCATCACCAACCGGAAGCGCGTTGCTGTACTTCCGCGAAGTGGGAGGTGATGCTGGTTTATATGTTTTGAATATGCGTAATGGTTCCATAGGCAGACTAATTCCGACGCCGTCGCTTGTTCAGCGAGGATTTGTCAGCGAACCCAGTTGGGGACCTGATGGTGAATCTTTTGCAATCGCGCTGCAAACTGGCTATGCGATGGACATCTTTGTATATGCCCGCGATGGAAGCAACCGCGTCAACATCACACAGTCTGGCTCATATGATTGGGCACCGGCCTGGTCTCCAGACGGGCGTTACATCGCGTTTCTCAGTGATCGTGCGAATTGTCCAAGCTGGAATCCCGCCGACCCTGTGTTTTGCGACGCATTGACAGACCCTACACCGCGTGTTGGTAATGTCTTCGTTTTGGAAGTCGATACCGGCACAGTTCGTCAACTAGGCGACGTGCAGGCCAACGAGACGCCGCGTTGGATAAATGCCCGCCAGGTCGTTTTTGCTGGTGGCGACCAAACAGACCTCCTCAACCCACAACGGACCATTTGGCTAGGTACCGCCTCTAGCGGGGATGTGCAACAGGTAGTAGCAACTGGCGATGAAAATGCCCTCTATCTATCTGATACGTGGTCACCCGATGGTAGTCGCGTCCTGGTACAGCGCGTTACAGATACAGGCAGCGACCTAGCACTGCTGCGTACCACAGGTGAGGTAATCCGAACACGAACAGAAACCGTCGAGTTCTCACGCTTCGGCATGGCCGCAACATGGTCACCACTTACCGATCGTATCGCCATTGGCGGTGTCGATGGCCAGTGTCCATATGGCGTGCGTGTCGTCGATCCAGATTTTGAGTTTATCGCTCGGGGCAATCCTCCGCCCAGCATGTGTAACCCATTGTTTTCACCCGATGGTAGCAGCATCGCTTTCACCGGCATCAATCCTAATGTGGACGGACGCGTTGATGTCTATAGCGCCAGTGCAAATGGCTTCAATCAGGTTAACTTGACGGTTGATCTGAGAGGCACCATGAGCCTACTTGGGTGGATCGGGCCAAGATGATATGTGGCCAGCTTGAACGCTAACGGTTATATTAGCCAAATTCGCTTTATTCAATGACCTCAATTGGAGGACATATGTCAGAGTTTTCGGGGAAGATTGTGCTGGTCACAGGTGGCAGCCGGGGTATCGGGCGTGCCATCGCCCTGGAATTGGGACGCCACGGAGCAACGGTAGTAGTCAACTACAACAGCAACCAATCTGCTGCAGAGGCCGTTGTCAGCGAAATTAAGGCCGCAGGTGGTGATGGACAGACCTACGGCTGTGACGTCAGCGATGCCGACCAGGTTGCGGAAATGTTCAAGGCCGTTACCAAGGAATACGGCAGACTGGATGTTTTGGTAAACAATGCGGGTACGACGCGCGACAACGTCATCATGATGCTGAAGCCAGAGGATTTCGACATTGTGATCGATACAAATCTGCGAAGCGCATGGTTATGCAGTAAAGCTGCCAGTCGCACCATGATGAAGCAGCGCAGCGGACGCATCATCAACATTACGAGCGTTGTAGGCATAGCCGGTAACGGCGGTCAGACCAATTACGCGGCCAGCAAAGCGGGGCTGATTGGCTTGACAAAATCGCTTGCAAAAGAAATCGCGCCTCGCGGCGTCACTGTGAACGCAGTCGCGCCCGGCTTTATCGAAACAGATATGACTGCCTACTTGAGCGAAGACATCAAGAAGACCGCAATCGATCATATCCCGCTGGGCCGGATGGGCAGCCCCGAAGATGTTGCGAAAGCCGTCTCATTCCTCGCGAGCGATGCCGCGGCATATATCACAGGGCAGGTGCTTGTAGTTGACGGCGGTATGGTTATGTGATCAAAGGTGACAATGAGTTATTGAGGATAAAATATGGTTTATGAAACGCTTCTGTATGAAGTGCAGGATGGCGTTGCTACGCTAACGCTGAATCGCCCCGAAGTCTACAACGCTATGAACAACACAATGTACACCGAATTGCTCGATGTACTTAAGCAGGTAACAAGTGACAGTAGCGTACGTGCACTCATCATCACAGGCGCCGGTAAAGCATTTTGCAGTGGCGCAGATATCGCTACATTCGATCTCTCACAAACACCGATTCCGGTGGGTAACGTACTGCGCAGCGGCCTTAATCGGATCATCCTCGGATTACGGCGCCTTGAGAAGCCAGTTGTTTGTGCGTTGAACGGAGTCGCCGCCGGGGCTGGCAGTAGTCTCACACTCGCTTGTGATGTACGAATCGCTTCAGAAGACGCGAGCTACGTTTTTGCCGCCTTCGTCAACATTGGGATTATCCCCGACGGCGGCGTCACCTATTTGCTGCCACAGATAGTTGGGCCAGCGCGCGCCTTCGAGTTAGCCATGTTTGCGGATGGGAAGAATCGCTTAACTTCGCATCGTGCTCTGGAATACGGCCTGGTAAATCGAGTCGTTTCGTCCGATGCGCTCATGACCGAGACCAATGAATTAGCAGGGCGCTTTGCTGGAATGGCCACAAAGGCGGTGGGATTGACAAAGCGCGCTATGAATCGAGCTACAGACGCACATCTCGCGTCTGCCCTGGAGTATGAGGCTCAACTTCAGGAGGTTACGTTCGCAACGCAGGATTTTCGCGAAGGCGTCCATGCCTTCATGGGAAAGCGACCAGCTCGTTTTAATGGCGATTGACTGAAAGGTATAGCGCACAATGAGTACGGTATTCAGGAAAATAATCAACAAAGAGATACCCGCCAACATCGTCTACGAAGATGACCAGGTCCTCGCATTTAAGGATATAAACCCGCAAGCACCAGTGCATATTCTCGTCATCCCGAAAAAGGAAATCCCGACTGTCAATGATGTCACCCTCGAGGATGAGGCGACACTCGGGCGTCTGTTCATCGTAGCGGCGAAGCTAGCTAAGGAAATGGGCATTGCCGAGAGCGGCTATCGACTCATGGTCAATTGCAACCGTGACGGTGGGCAGGAAGTTTTCCACTTGCACATGCACTTGCTGGGTGGACGGTCGTTGGGACCAATGCTGGCGCGGCGCAAAGACTCTTCGTAGAAACGGGACAACCAACAGGGCAACCAAGGTTGCCCCGTTCAACACATAACCTCTGATTTTACGAACCTTGGCCAGTCGACTCAGTAGTGGATTCCTCTGTCGACTCCGGCGTCGGTTCAGCCTCCTCAGGTGTCGGTTCGGCTTCTTCTGGCGTCGGTTCAGCTTCTTCTGGCGTCGGTTCAGCCTCCTCAGGTGTCGGTTCGGCTTCTTCTGGCGTCGGTTCGGCTTCTTCTGGCGTGGCTTCGATGTCAGGCGCCGCCAGGGTTTTGGGGGG